>Ga0041059_1000793_pt1 | contig 24737 bp, 20 predicted proteins | sample AraColnosormetaG_FD_56232 | JGI IMG/M metagenome (GOLD analysis project Ga0041059, IMG submission 56232) | Arabidopsis roots microbial communities from North Carolina, USA - Col MF nosort | ecosystem: Host-associated > Plants > Roots > Unclassified | place: USA: North Carolina | collected... | reverse complement strand
TTTTTTTTTTTTTTAGAGTTTGGTTTTTAATTTTCTACGTTTCTTTGTCTAGTTTTAATTGGCTTTTTAGGTCCTCATGTGTCTGTCTTTAAGTTGGTGGTTTCTTTTCTTTCTACTCAAATATGTAAAAAAAGGGAATGAATGAATTATTTGGTTTTCTGGTTTCTCTGTTCTTCTCTTCTTACTCTTAATACTAAGGAGAAACAAACTTGAACTTAATCTGAGACTAATGTAGCTAAGTTAACACATTGTAGTTTAATTCAAACTAAATTAACACAATGAGAGTTTGATAGATTGCTCAAATCTACTTGAAAAATCTTAAACATTTGGAAGAAAATTAAGGTTTTACAAATTTTATACATGTCATAGATTAAGTTTGGAGGCAAGAATACAAAAGTAAATCCTTACCGAAAATGAAGATGAAAATTAAGGTTTATTTATTGAAGATGACTGGTATTCTTAATAGAAAAAGAAAAGGTAGCTTTGACCTAAACAAGATTCAGAGAAAGCTAGGAACAAACATTTGGAAACAACTCTGCGAAAGTTCTGACATTATCTCAATACTACCATTACCATTGGTCCATTGTCTAGCTTAAATATATCCTTGTTGTCTGTGAAGTAAATAGAGTTTTGAAGGCATCCGTAAAACTCATGAGCCAAAACCGAGAAACAAGTATCGGTAGCAATCACAAACGCATTGTCTCCCAATGACTTAACTTCTATCCATTTTGCTAATGTAAAGCTCTCCACAACATTCCACATAGCTCTTTTCCATAAATATCTATTTGTGATGGTTTCAAGAATAATGGTCCGTACTCAGATGATTTTAAGAGAAGAATTAATCAAAAAAAAAAACACCTTTTAAATCCAAGGCGTAAGTTCGACCTTTGTGGATTATGATTAAATAAAAATTGCTTAAACCTCTATATTTGTAACTTGTAAGTACAAACACTATATATGGAGTATCAGTTTTTTTGTAGTTTAGGGGGTGATATTCAATCATAGATCTTAGTAGAACTAAAATCTAGCACTAATCTACTGTTATTCAGTTAATGATTCTAAATTGGATCTTATATTTGTAAATCATGTTTAATAGATTTTAAAGTTTGGTGTTATTCAACTAAGATTTTAAATTCTTCATAAAAATTATGTGTTATTCAAAACTTGTAAAAAATCTTTGTATATTAATTCATTTGAAATGAAGTCACTTTGGAGTTTCATGTGTAAATTATTAAAATCAAAATCAAAGATATTTTGAAATTCACACAAACAGATTCTTAAATACAATATCAGGAAACAAATCTTGACCTTTAAGAATTAACTTTAACTTCATGATTGGATAACACCACCTTAGGGAAGTCAACCCAAAATCTGTATTTTCCAGAAAAAGAGAATGTAATAATCCTACAAATATGAAGTCCAGCACATTACACGCACTTTATACAACAAATGATGAACCATGAAACAATTTATGGTATAGAATCTCATTGAATATGAATGAATATTATTTAGCAATTTAGCACTAATATTTTCCATTTAGATTCAATGTATTCGTTTTCATTGTTGGGAATGGGTTGATTTTTTATATATATATAGTTTCTTATTTCTCAAAAAGTTACAAACACAACCAAAGTAGCAATACTGATAAAAGAGAGAAATGGAAGTTTGGTCTAACTTAGTGGGAGAGCTCTTCCACTTGATTGCCATCCGACTGTTTCTCCATCGTCAAACTCAAACGTTTCAGTAGCGTTTTCACCCTTGGTGCTCCTATGTTTTCGACGTGAACAAACAAATTTTATAACAATTAAGGAAAGGAGTGTTCTTGTTCACAACGGAAACAGATGAGCACAAAGATGTGCAGATGCTACTGAAAACGTTTTGACTTTGACGATGGAGAATAGTCTGATAGCGATTAAATGGAGAGGCTCCTCCAGTAACTTAGACCAATCTACCATTTCTCTATTTATCCGTTTTACTATTTTGGTTGTTTATGATTTATGAGTCACATAATATATGAATCAATTACCGAATCATCACTTTTCCAGCCAAATTATCAGTTTTAGTACGTTTGTTAATGCTTGTTGTTATCAGTTTTGGCAAACAGAAAGTCGTTTTTACCCTTATCATCAGCTGAAGAAAAAATAATAATGTTCTTTTTTTTTTCAGTAGACGACAAGAAATTTAAGCTCTCTTTTACTTAATCTCACATGAAAATCTAAAGAGTGGAACCAAAACCCATATTTTGATAATCATGTCAATTGGAGCCCTTGGGTTTAGTAGATATCATGCCCTTAGGGTTTAGTTTCTTTTATTCCAAAGAAATTAATTGAATCTATTGAACTCATCAAAGATGGTTTGAACTTTTAGTTGAAACGTAAAACTCCTTATATATTTTTTTTTGGATAACTGAGGTGATTCTAAAGACTTTCGAGGTCCAAAAATTAATCTTGGGGTCTAGAGAAACCATGTTAGATGTTGAACCCGATAACCAATGCTGCTCGAAACACTAGACCTAGGCAACTTGGTTAAACTCCTTACATTTTAGGCTACAAATGGTGTGTTTTTAACCTTTGAAGAAATTATAAATATAAAAATAAATTCACACATTTCCCATAAATTAAAATGAATACATTAAAACTAAATGCAAAATATTAATGCTAAATTGCTAAAGAATAGTACATTAAAACTAGATGAAAAATATTAGTGCTAAATTGCTACAAAAATATCTATTGAGATTCTATTTGATTTTATACCATTAATGGTTTTCAAGGTTCATCATTTTTGGAATAAATCCAGTATAATTTGTAGAATTACTAAATACTCTCTCAATCTCTTATAAAAAAAAAAGTTGTGTTGACTTCCCTAAACTACACCAAAACAGGGACCCCATAGTGGTTGTACTTATAAACGTTTTTGTGGTTTGAATATTTTTGAAGCATTAATAAATAATTTATTATCAGAATTGAATCGATTGACATGTTGTGTTGGATTAGGGATTTAAAGATTTTATTTGTTTGATTTAGGTGATATTTATGATATTTCAAAGATTTATTATTATTATTATTATTTAAATCTCATCAGTTATTTAGTTTAAATAAGAAATTTTGGAGTATTTTGTGCGATATCAGCCTTTTTTTCTCCATTCGCCACTACATTTTTTTGAATGCTATTTTAGGTTGTTCAACCATAACATTAATTAAATGGTATGTTCGATTCAATGGTAGCTCATTATTTACGCCACGATATATAACGTTGTAGCATTTTATTGATACTATTTTTTTCAAATAAAATTGACACATTTTACATTTTATATTTAATATATTTTTATATAGACTAAATTTGGTCATAGATATATATTTTAAATATATTTTTTCATAAAAATTACATATAAAGCATAACAAGTCTTACAAAAGAGTAATCCATTTTAGCTTTTTGGTTTGCTATTATAGGGCTTAGCATTGTTGAAATGCTATGATATAGTTATCAGATTCAAATCCCAAATACTATCTTTAATAGCAATTATGAAAACCATGCTATCCTAATATGCTATTAATGTTCATATTTTTGTAAAATTCATTAAAGCCATGTGAGTCTAGCAAGATGGGAAATAATATGATCTTTCGACTTAAGGATTTTTTCAATAATCTTGATTTGATTCATTAAACACTCTTACTTTTTTTTTGACGGTTAAACATTCTTACTCATAGTGAGAATAACTACATATCCTTGCTTATTCTCACACAAACATTCTTACTCATAGTGTATATTTCTCTTTGCTTATTCTCACTATATATCCTATACTATAACTTGAAAAGTTCTGGCTTATTGTAATAATGATATTGACTAGCATTCGTTGCAACAACTTATTATATAATGTGGAACAACCATTGCCATTGTCAATCACAAAATCTAATTTGAGTTGCAGCAGCTACATTCATCTTCCTCTTCTCCACCTGAACATACTGAAGATAAAGCGAAGCGGAATTAATTCAGATATAAGAATCTAGGGTGTGAGCAATTTGTGCCGGCATAGGAAGTAGCATAACTCCATGGAGAAAGGTTTTTCCTTACTGGGAGACATTAGCTTCAGAAACTTGGTAGAAAATTGCTTCATATAGTCACAAAATTTATATAACAAATTTGCTACGACTAGCTATGAAAAAGATTTTGTTCTACTTTAGAAAGTTTCAAAATGTTTATGACAAAGTATTTAAATTTTTGAAAATACGATTCTTGTTGGCGCCAATTTGTTAGAAAAAAGCAAGTTCTATAAATCGTGTACCAAATAGTTGATACCAAAATTAATAGATTTTTTCATATTAATATCATACGTTGTGTCAAACATTCAACCCTAAAAATCAAACCCAAAAGCAAATATTCAACAAAGTTTTGAAAGCTTATGAACACATTTACCAGTTTGATTAGCTTTCTTTAAGCTAAATAAAGTCCGAATTGATAAGAAAGAAAAGAGGTTGTCCATCAGAGAATTTTCATCACGAAATGGCACCAGTATTGTCTTCATTATCATTGTTATCTTGCTGGTTGTTCTCATTGCAGACTTGGTTCGGTTCGGAATGATGGATGTGACTTCAGCCAATGAAGATCATTAGATCCAACTCTAACTTTTTGGTAGAATTGTCAGCATTGTTGTTGAAGCAAGTGGCCAGATATATAAGTTTATGCGCCTTGTGTGGGCTGAGCAGAGCGGAAGTTGGTAGTTGCTACTTCCGGCATATACTGGTTCATGTACTCGACCAAAGTGGCCAGCTACTGCTGCAAGGTAGAAACTTTTCGTTCTAAGGAAATTTTAAATATTACATCAACATAGTTTTTCTCTTTGCTCATACATCGAATGATGTTCTTCAAAACCAAAGATCCTTCATTTTCTTAGCCGATACGTAATGCAAAAAACAGACAATTTACAATACATTTTCATAAACTTTCATTTAATTACAATATGTATTCATAAACTTAACTAATTGGGATATAAAATAGGAGACAAAGAAAATCAGTATTGAAAACAAATGATTCTCATACTAAGTATCTACCCAAGTTCATTCCTTTATAAGTATACCCAAGTTCATTCAAAGAACACAAGAAAACATAACTCTTGACCGTTTATAGAAACCATAGAACATACATTTCATCCTCATCAAGTTGTGTGACCTATGAGCATTCACTGGTTGTCCCATTAGAAGCTTGTGACCTATCTGCCTTTGAATTTCTACATTAAATATTTGTGCCCTTCTATCCACATAAATTTCATCACGTCTACGATGAGTCTTTCTCAATACAAGCAACATGGAAGACTCAATTCTTTCTCGTTGTCTCTACAAGTTAAATAAAAAACATTTAGTGCTAAAATATATCCTGATTATAAAGTGCACACATATGGTTAGGATTAACTTACTATGAGATCTCTTACTTGCTTGAGAGATCTTGCTACAAACATTGAAATTTAAATTATTTATTAATGTCTCACTTTGCCACCAAAACACTGTATCAGTAAGTGTTATTGGACATTACAGCAAAATGCAGACTTTGACCTTTCGCAATGTTTAGAGTCATATAGTTTATGTTGCGACAAATATTTGTAGCCATTTTTTTTGGTTTGTCACAGTTTGTATATTTTGCTACAAATAAAAATTAGTCACAAAAAGATATTTTTAAGAAAATAAATATAGTTCAGCTACATCCTAATCTGTAAGAAATATTAGCAATCGTTTATTACAAATTTGTTACGAGATATTTTTGTGAGAAATTTTGATAAAAATATCTTGTTACTGTGCACGTCAATCTTCTGACGCAGTACTAACTAAGGCATATCTATGCTTCATCATGATACCGGAAAATGAAGATATTTTAGTTACGTTGCATTGCTTTGTCTATAAAGATGAAAAGTAATTATTTTATTAGAGATGATTGGTACTCTTAATTATAAAGAAAGTAGGTTTAACCTACACAAGATTCAAAGAAAGCTAGGAAAAAACATTTCGAAGGAACTCTCGGAAGATTCCGACTTTCTGGTGATACTACTTCCATTACCATTGTCTAGCTGGAACACCTTAGGCTCTAAATCCTCAATGAAGTAAATAGAGTTTGGGAGGCATCCGTAATACTCATGAGCCAAAACCGAGAAACAAGTATCGGTAGCCATCACAAATGCATTGTCTCCCAAGGTCTTAACTTCTACCCATTTGGCTAATTCCTTATCTATCTTGTAAACCTTGAAACCAGCCGTTCTTGAAAATTGAAATAAGGTCGATTTTCTCTTTCGAGAATTCTCTTTGGGGAGGCGTTTGATAACGTAAAGCTCTCCACAGCAATCCACAAATCTCATGTAATATCTCCTACAGCCATTAGTCATGTTTTCATCGAGTGAAGTTTCGTACCTTGACATTTCAAGATCGGAATTAATGCACCAAACGATGCCTTTTGAATCCAAGACGTAAGTTACTCCTTTGTGAACTATAATGTCGGAGAAGTGATGACCCATTTGTTTGAATCCGTTCAAGACATTTCCATTCCAGTAGTTGATTGTTCCATCCCTACCGATTCCGAGAATTCCATGATGATGATCATCTCCTTCCTTCACTTTGACAAGAGCACTTCTTTGGTATCCTGGATTCGGTAGTCTTCCCTTGGCGTCCTTAAGAACCGCATAAGATTCTTGAATCTCGGAGACAGTGAAATCCAAAAGATCAAGGCTCTCGGAAGAAATACGCAATGGAAAACGTGAGAGAGGGTTGAGGAGATGGAATCTCCCGGAGTTGGTGTCCATGTCGGATTTGATTATCCAGCCCTTACTCGGAGAGGAGGAGAGAGTGACTCGGAAGAAGGCTGCACGTGAGAGGAACGCGCCGGGGTTGCAGCTGAAGACATGGTCCTCTAGAAGGGTCTCACTTGGGGCGATGGGGTTGAAGTCAATGAGAGGGCGCCTATGGAAAGGATTCTTCTTCACGCCGGAGACAGAGGAGTGCCATGATACACAGATGCTGCTGAAACGCTTGTATTCAACTAGGGAGAACGATCGGGCGGCGATAAAATGGAGGAGCTCCTCCGGTAAGGTAGACCAATCTACCATTTTGCTACTTTGATTGTTTGTGATTTGTGAGTCACATAATATATATATACTACGTATACTTACCTAAAAGTCCTAACATTTTAGGTTCCAAATGGTTGTGTTTTTAACTTTTAAAGAAACAATAAAATATAAAATCAAAATTCACTCATTCCCATAAATAAGAATGAATACATTGAACCTAAATGAAAAATATGAGTTCTAATTTGCTAAAGAATATTAATTCATATTCTATTCGATTTTATACCATTAATGATTTTCATGGTTCATCATTTGTTGAATTGAAATTTAATAGCAGTACTTAAAGAGTAAATACTCTCTCCATTTGTAGACAAAAATATTTTGGGTTGACTTCCCTAAACTACACCAAAACAGGGACCCCAAATAGTGTTTGTACTTAGGCAAAAAGATTTAATTATGTTTCATAGGTGATTGATTATATATTCTAAATAAACAAAAACAAAAGCCCAACAAATATATGAGACTAAGACACAACAAATCAAAAATGAATAATAAATGTTACAAATTTTAGGGTTAAAGCCTTTGTAAAAATGACTTTTAGAATGACAATTTGACCAACTAACAGAAAATTATTGATTAGTGTGGCACCCAAAATTATTACATAAAATGTGGCCTTGGCACAAATCGTGTATTGTTTTTGCGATAAGAGAACAAATCCATAGCAAACGTTTGTAACGCAGTGAAAGGAAGATTATTAGAGCATCCTTATTGATGGTCTCTTAACACAATTCTTATGTTAAGAGATATGTCTTATAACTAACAAATGTCTCTTATTGACTTGAAAGTAGCCTGGGTCTAGTGAAGTCAACCAAATAATTTCGATGTCTTTTTCCTTGTTTCTTAAGAGATTTATTTTTTGCTTTACCATGCCTTTTTTATTAATTAATTATGACGAATCATAAACTTTTAAAAAATATTGATTGTAAATAATTTATTGTATAAAATTACTATTGGTTTAAAGTAATAAAGAAACAAATTAATACCAAAAATAATATTTATATTTAAATATTAATTAATTTTTTTAATATATGTGAAAACTCATAAAATCAATCATTCCAAAACAGAGAGAGTAGTAAACTTTTGCGGACGTGACTTGATTTAATGTTTTCTACACTTCTGTTATGATACCAAAGATGAAGATATTGTAGTTGCTGTGTGTGTCTATACCGAAAATGAAGCTGAAACGTAAGCTTTTTTATTAAAGATGATTGGTACTCACAATTATAAAGAAAGCAGCTTTGACCTAAAACAAATTTCAGAGAAATCTAGGATAAAACATTTGGAAAGAACTCTGAGAAAATCCTGACATTGTTGCGATATTACTTCCATGCCATTGTCTAGCTCGAACACCTTAATCTCTCTCTCGTCATCTGTGAAGTAAATAGAGTTTTACATCATCCATAAAGCCAAAACTGAGAAACAAGTAACAGTAGAATCAAAAATGCCTTGTCTCCCAAGGAATTAACCTCTATCGTTTCACCTAATTCCTCTTCGAACTTATAACCTTGAAACCGACTGTTTGGGAAACCAAGTGAGGGATGGGTTACAATCAATACCGACGGAGCCTCGCATGGAAACCCGGGGAAGGCAACAGCGGGAGGTGTGATCCGTGATGAGTATGGGACGTGGTTAGGTAGTTTTGTTTTTAATATTGGTGTTTGCTCAGCCTATTAGCGGAATTGTGGGCTGTGTATTAATGGCTTGTTGTAGCTTGGGAGAAAATATTTAGAAGGGTGGTGTTGGAGATGGATTCGGCGTTGGTTGTTGGTTTAATATAGTTAGATATTAGGGATATTTTTACGCTAACAACCCTGATACGCTTGTGTCATGACTTTATCTCAAGAGACTAGATAGTCCAGATTACTCATGTGTATATGAAGGTTGATCGCCAAGTTAGTTTACTATGTGTTTACTCTATTGCTTGGTTTTCAGTTATTTAATGTATGTTTGGAGGAAGTTTATCTGGTTATGATAGAGGATGTTAGTGAGATATCGATCCCACATAATGTTTGAATAAAATTTATATTTCGTTATTAAATAAAATGTAGGAGAAAAATCTCGTACAATCTACCAAAAATAATGTAACATATACCGATGTGCGTACATAGAAGATATTGCTTTTTACTAATTTCGGCTTTTTGCCACTGAGTAAATAAAACTTGAAAGTAGTTATTTTAAATAAATTTCTAGTCAAAAGTTATCCCTTCAATCTCAATTGGATATATCTCTCCTTTCTTATATTTCCATTTCGGCTTGTATTTCTTAAAATTAAAACTAAAACTGATGAGATTTACTTTTCTTTTCTTTTCTTTTTTGTTTTTAAAAGAATACATAACAACCTAATAAATCTCTGAAATATCAAATCCCTAATCTAATACAATCTGTAAATCAAGTTAATTCTGATAATAAATTATATATTAATGCTTCAAAGATATCCATACCACAAAAAAGTAAGTATAAACAATAAACACTATATTTGGTGTTTAGGGAAGTCAACCCAAAATCTTTCATCTAGAAATGGAGAGAATATTTTGTAATGCTACAAATTTTCAAGTCCAGGCCAAAACATGCATCTATCCCACAATGATGAACCATGAAAACCATTTATGGTATAAAATCCAATTGAATTTAAATTATTATTTTTAAAGCAATTTAGCACTAATATCTTGCATTTAGGTTCACTCTATGAGAAGAAAGAAAGGGAGTAAGGGTTGGATGCTTCTAAAGCTGGATTTAGAGAAGGCCTATGACAGAATAAGGTGGGATTTTTTGTCAGATACGCTTGTCGCAGCAGGGTTTTCTGAGGTCTGGGTGACTTGGATAATGCAGTGTGTTTCAGGCCCGGATATGAGCTTGCTATGGAATGGTGAGAAGACTACACCTTTCAAGCCATTGCGAGGTCTGAGACAGGGTGATCTTTTGTCCCCGTATTTGTTTGTGCTGTGCATGGAGAGACTCTGTCATTTAATTGAAAGATCCATCAATGCTAAGCAATGGAAACCGATTAATTTGTCGCGTGGGGGGCCGAAGCTCTCACATATTTGCTTTGCAGATGATCTGATTTTATTCGCAGAAGCTTCAGTAGAGCAAGTACAGATCGTAAGGAGAGTGTTGGAAGCGTTCTGTACTGCCTCGGGTCAAAAAGTTAGCCTTGAGAAGTCCAAAATCTTCTTCTCTAAGAATGTCTCCAGAGAGTTAGGCAAATTGATAAGTGATGAGAGTGGGATACAATCAACCTGTGATTGGGGAAGTATCTTGGAATGCCTGTTCTTCAAAAGAGAATTAATAAAGATACCTTTGGGGAGATCTTGGAGAGAGTTTCATCCCGCATGTCTGGTTGGAGAGAAAAGACGTTGAGCTTTGCGGGCCGGTTAACACTCACGAAAGCAGTCTTATCCTCGATGCCGGTTCACTCTATGAGTACAATTCTGTTGCCGCAATCTATTCTGAATCGACTTGACCAACTATCCCGGACCTTCTTATGGGGAAGTACAGCAGAGAAGAAAAAGCAGCACTTGGTAAAGTGGTCAAAAGTGTGTTCACCAAAGAAAGAAGGAGGTTTAGGAGTCAGAGCGGCTAAGAGCATGAATAGAGCACTTATCTCTAAAGTGGGTTGGAGGTTGCTCCAAGAGAAGAATAGCCTCTGGACCTTAGTTTTGCAGAAGAAATACCACGTTGGTGAAATTAGGGATTCACGTTGGTTGATTCCTAAAGGGAGTTGGTCTAGCACTTGGAGAAGTATTGCAATTGGTCTAAGAGATGTGGTATCGCATGGAGTTGGTTGGATTCCTGGTGACGGTCAACAAATAAGGTTTTGGACTGATAGGTGGGTGTCGGGTAAACCGTTGTTAGAGCTTGACAATGGTGAGAGACCTACAGATTGCGACACAGTGGTAGCCAAAGATCTGTGGATACCTGGTCGGGGTTGGGATTTTGCGAAGATTGACCCTTATACTACGAATAACACACGGCTGGAGTTGCGTGCGGTGGTGCTGGATCTAGTTACGGGAGCTAGAGACAGATTGTCTTGGAAGTTTAGCCAGGATGGACAATTCTCAGTGCGGTCTGCTTATGAGATGTTAACGGTGGATGAGGTTCCAAGACCAAACATGGCAAGCTTCTTTAACTGTTTATGGAAGGTTAGAGTGCCAGAAAGAGTTAAGACGTTTCTATGGTTAGTGGGTAATCAAGCTGTTATGACAGAAGAGGAACGACATCGGAGACATCTTAGCGCCTCGAATGTGTGTCAGGTTTGTAAAGGTGGAGTTGAATCTATGCTCCACGTGCTTAGGGACTGTCCAGCTCAATTGGGGATTTGGGTCAGAGTTGTGCCGCAAAGGAGGCAGCAGGGTTTCTTTTCGAAATCTCTGTTTGAATGGCTCTATGATAATCTGGGGGATAGGAGTGGCTGTGAGGATATTCCGTGGTCCACCATTTTTGCGGTGATAATATGGTGGGGGTGGAAGTGGAGATGCGGGAATATTTTTGGGGAGAACACGAAATGCAGGGATCGTGTGAAATTTGTTAAAGAATGGGCTGTGGAAGTGTATAGAGCTCATTCAGGTAACGTTTTGGTCGGGATTACGCAACCTAGAGTTGAAAGGATGATTGGTTGGGTGTCTCCATGTGTGGGCTGGGTGAAAGTGAACACAGATGGGGCGTCTCGTGGAAATCCGGGGCTGGCTTCTGCAGGCGGAGTACTACGAGATTGTACAGGAGCTTGGTGTGGTGGCTTCTCTCTAAATATAGGCCGCTGCTCCGCTCCACAGGCAGAGTTATGGGGAGTGTATTATGGATTGTATTTCGCATGGGAGAAGAAGGTACCTCGAGTGGAGTTGGAGGTTGATTCAGAGGTGATAGTGGGTTTTCTCAAGACAGGGATTAGTGACTCTCATCCGCTGTCATTCCTGGTGCGGTTGTGCCATGGCTTTCTACAGAAGGACTGGTTGGTCCGAATTGTTCACGTGTATAGAGAAGCTAATCGTCTTGCGGACGGATTAGCAAACTATGCATTTTCGTTATCTTTAGGCTTTCACTCTTTTGATTTGGTTCCCGATGCGATGTCATCTTTGTTGAGGGAGGATACTCTTGGGTCTACCCGACCAAGGCGAGTTCGTTTGTAATTTTCTTTAGTTTCTTAATAAATCACGGGAGGCAATTGTCTCCCGGTCACTTACCAAAAAAAATGAGTGGATTTTGTTTTTATATTTTCTTATTTCTTTAAAAGTTACAAAAACAACCCTATGAAATTATTAGGTTTCTTGTGAAGTACACGAAGCGTCGTATAAGTAAATATTAGAGATATTATGTGACTCACAAACAACCAAAGTAACGAACGAAACAGATAGAGAGAAGAGAGGAATGGTTGATTGCGATTGGTCTAACTTACCGGAGGAGCTCCTCCACATGATCGTCCTCCTATTATTCTCCGTAGTCGAACTGAAACGTTTCAGGAGCATTTGCAGATCTTGGCGCTCCTCTACTTCGGGCGTGAACAGGAACAATCCTTTCCCTAGTCGCCCTCGCATCCACTTCGATCCCATCGACCCTAGCGAAACCCTATCATCCGATGATTCCTACATTAGCAGACCCGGTGCGTTTCTCTCACGCGCCGCCTTTTTCCGAGTCACTCTCTCCTCCTCCTCGAGCAAGGGCTGGATGATCAAATCAGACATGGACATCAACTCCGGGAGATTCCGTCTCCTCAACGTTCTCTCACGTTACCCGTTGCGTCTTTATTCCGAGAGCATCGATCTTTTGGAGTTCACTGTCTCCGAGATTCGAGAAGCCTACACGGTTCTTAACACTGCCAAGAGAAGATCAGCAACTAAAGGATACCAAAGAAGTGCTCCTGTCAAAGTCAAGGAAGGAGAAGGTCATCGTGATGGAGTTCTCGGAATTGGTCGGGATGGGAATATCAACTACTGGGATGGAAATGTCTTGTCGGAACTTAAACAAATGGGTGATCATTTCTCCGACATTATAGTTCACAAAGGAGTAACTTATGTCTTGGATTCAAAGGGCAATGTTTAGCTGATAAACTCCGATCTTGAGATCTCTAGGTTTGGAACTTCACTCGATGAAAACATCACTGATGGCTGTTGGGGAGACTTGAGATTTGTGGAAGGCTGTGGAGAGCTTTATATTGTGGAGCGCCTTCCGAAAAATACCCGAAAGAGAAAAGCTGGGGACTTTTTTCACAACTCACGAACGGTTGGTTTCAAGGCTTACAAGATGGATGAGGAATTAGCAAAATGGATAGAAATTAAGACCTTGGGAGACAATGCGTTTTTGATGGGTACCGATACTTGTTTCTCGGTTTTGGCTCATGAGGTTTACGGATGCCTACCAAACTCTATTTACTACACCGAGAATACATGGCCTAAGGTGTGCAAGCTAGAGGATGGTAATGGAAGTAGTATCATCGTAACAATGTCGGAGTCTTCTAAGAGTTCTTTCGAAATGTTTTATCCTAGCTTTGTCTGAATCTTGTTTAGTTCAAAGCTTGTTTATCTATAATTAAGAGTACCAATCATCTCTAATAAAAAGCTTATTTTTCATCTTTATAGATTTCAAACTTTTTTTAGATTTCTCTCACAAACACGAATTTTTTTGGTCGAAACAATAAACAAAACAAAACACATACTTCCAATTCTGGAGAGATTTTCTCCCTTTCTCGTATATCTCTCTACCCAAATCTCTTATCTACGAAAATCTCTTATCTACTACCGTTAAGAACCCAAATCTACTAATCGTATATCTCTCTACCCAAATCTACTATCATTATGAAACTGAGGAGACAATCCATCTTATCGACTTCTTTGAGACTTCCCTTTGGATGTGATGCTTCAGCCCGTATGAAAATCTGTGGTTACTACAGGACATGGCTATTCATATGGATTATGAAGCTGAGGAGACAATTAGAAGAGACACTCAACGTGTCTCGTTTGACCTCTAATAAGAGACGTGGATGAGTCAAGACTTGTTCAAGAACAACTTGGTGATATATTGTTTGCCAAGCATGGACATGGACGCCCATAAGTTTGACAGGCTACAAAACCTAGGGATTAATGTCTTTACTCGCAATCTCGATAATGAGATCAGTTGGGATTGGTTCCAAATTTTCTCATATTTTCATTGAATTTGGACATCATTGATTTCCTTAGGACATGGTTGGCTTGAGTTGTAAGCAAGCTTGTTCTCATTGACTGATTGCAAGAAAGAAACTCTGAATAAATAACATCTCAATGCTTCATCATGATACCGAAAAGGAAGATATATTTATCAGTTGTATTTTATCATAGATATGTTGCATCTTCTGTATAATTTTTCATACCGAAAATGAAGAGAAAGATAAGGTTTTTATTAAAATGATTGGTATCCTTACATTATAATTAAAGAAGGTAGCTTTGACCTAAATAAACATTCAGAGAAAGCTAGGAACAAACATTTGGAAACAACTCTGAGCATAAGGATATATCGTTGTCTCGATACTACTTCCATTACCATTATCTAGCTTGAACACCTTAATCATGGTATCGTCGGTGAAGTAAATAGCGTTTTCAAGACATCCGTAAAACTCATGAGCCAAAACCGAGAAACAAGTATCGGTAGCTATCACAAATGCCTTATCTCCCAAGGACTTAACCTCCATCATTTTTCCTTGTTCATCATCAAACTTATAAACCTTGAAACCGACCGTTTTCGCATACTCATACCCGGTGTCGTCAGCTTTTCTCTTCCAAGTACTCTCTCCAACAAGTCTTTCCACAATGTAAAACTCTCCACAACATTCCACAAGTCTCCTATCTCCGGTCCAGTCACCAACTAGAGGTCCAAACCTAATGAATTTAAGATCAGAACGAATCCAGTAAACAATGCCAATTGAATCCAAGGCGTATGTTTGCCCTTTGTGAACTATAATGTCAGAGAATTCATAACCCTCTTCTTTGGCTTTCCATGTTTTTATGTCCCAGTACATCATCTTCCCGGTACTGCGAATTCCAAGAACCTGATTATCTCCTTCCTTGTCTTTAACAAGAGCCACTCTTTTGAATATAGGCCTTGTTTCTTTTCTCGTACGCCAGTCATGAACCTGATAAGCTTCTCGAATCTCGGTGATAGTGAACTCTGAAAGATCGACACGCTTGCGCGAATGCTCCATCGGAAGGCGAGAGAGCGGGTCGAGGAGATGGAGTTTCCCGGAGCTGACGTCCACGTCGGATTTGATAAGCCAGCCCTGGCTAGGAGAGGAGGAGAGAGTTACACGGAAGAAGGCAGAGCGTGAGAGAAACTCGCCGCGTCGGCGATGGTCGGTGAGAGGTTTGTTTGGGTTAGGATTGAGGAGGATTAGAGGACGGGTCCTGAAAGGGTTTTTCTTGCCGGCGCCGGGAACGGAGGAGCGCCATGAACGGCAGATGCTACGGAAACGTTTGAGTTCAATGTTAGAGAACAAGCGACCGGCGATCATGTTGAGGAGATCCACTGGTAAGGTAGACCAATCAGCCATTGCTCTGTCTCACTTTGTTTCGTTACTTTAGTTGTGTGTGAGCCACATAATATATAGTGAACGTTTGGAATTTGAAAAGAGACGTGAAAGGATTTCGTATCCCAGCAATTAAGGCTCCAAAATCCAAATGGTTGTGTTTATAGTAAATGTTTTAAAAGAAATAAAATATAATTAAAACTTTGACTTATTTCATCAATAATTACTAAATTTTATTCATACATATCCTATTATATCATTAATGGTTTCCATGTTTATTGGTGCTATGAATGCATAATATTTTGTTAGATTCGAAATTGGTAACAATTTAACATGCATGGTATGTGTTTTAACATTTTAAAGAAATAAATCTAAAAATTATCCACTCATTGTTGAAAAACATAAGTAATAATTACATTTATTCTTTCATATTCTATTCCATTTTATGTCATTCATGTATGTCATGATTTTTAATTGTGATGAAATGACACCTCACTTTTCCATGTTTTAAAAACATGATTTTTTTTTTGTTTACCATTTAGTGTATTCATCAAATGTTCAAAATGTTGTTAATAATAAAAGTTTCATGTTTTTACGATTTTGAAAATGTGATTCCCCTATTTCTTACCATAGTGTTATAATTATTAGAATTCATAAATAAAACGTCATTTATCAACTAAAATCACTTTTCTGCACAAATTTTATCAACTCTACTGTTTTACTACTCCACTATAACATTACAAAAACCATCTCCAATGATCACATCTATATTTTTCTCTATTATAGAGGTGACTCTATTTTAGAGACATGGTGCTCAAATGTTCACCTCTAAAATAGAGTTTCCTCAAAAATAGAGATGAATAATAGACATCTCTATTTATAGAGATTAAAGTAGATTAAAGCCAACGATTAAAACCCGTTGGCTTGAAATACGGAGCACACTATTCGATAGATATTTTTGCAAAATTGACTTGATTTAATGTTTTGTGTTGTGGGAATAACAAAATGTTATGTTTATTGTTTACTATTGTACATATTGAATTATAAGTTTATTGTAAACGATAGTTGGAGAAGAAACTATTGATTCAAACTTTTCAGAATTTGCTTTCTGAGTACATCTCTGTTGGGAGTTGGGACCTTAAAGCAAGTACATAGTGGAAACCTAATTTCGAATTTACATCAAAAAGAATTTTCACAAAAACACTAACTAACGTAGATTTGTTCCTAATAGGAGGAAACCATGTCACAGAGTGAGTTTATAGGCAAATAGATCCCCTAATCGATCTACTTCAAAATCCTGCTCTTCCTTCTCAACTTCCAGAGGTTCCACAGAGTCACTACACGCCCATTTGTGATGTTTGCATACAAAAAGAATCGATGAGAGGTTGATCTTTCTTAATGTACAAGGTTGAGTAATCCAAACAAGTATTAACTTACTTGGATGGTACTGAAGACAACATTTCTCCCACAAGGTTGAGTGATCCAAATGTCTTGATAACATCACTTGAACAAACCACCGAGCTCTTTTCAGGTATGCCATTTGTAGACTCAATAGACCATCTCATGGGTACAACTATATCCCTGCATCAATGTGAAAAACTTAGACGTACAAATGCTTTAGCTAGTTACAACAAGTTAGGATGTTATGTCAGTGTGTCACTCACCCTCTGATACATCTGGCTTTGCATTTTTCTATCTCATCTTTTGTATAGTTCGTATGGTTTAAGTCTAGACGTTTTAATGCTTCAGGAGCATCAGATGATGGTACAACATCCCAAATCTTCAGAACTTGATCATAGTGAAAATCTTCCTTAAGAATGTCTACAGCCCAAATGATCCTAAGAACATCGTCGATCTTGCTTTGTTTTAACAGCTGAGAGGAAGAAACCAGATTCTCTCTCTCTGTCTCTTCTTCCTTAAGCCAACCCTGTGATAACCTTTCTAAGAAATTCTTTATCTTCCTGTAAGTCTCCGGGTTCTTAATTTCTCCCACATATTTCTTGAATTCGTCGCTGAAGCAAAGCTGTTTCACATGCACAAAGCCAAGTCTCAGAGAAGAAGAATAAACTAAAAGAACACAAAAGACTCATCTTCTCCAGCACTATGGAAACAGCCACGTTTCTGAAGCGAAGCTGTTTCACATGCACAAAGCCAAGTCTCAAAGCAAAGTCATTACCTTCCATTTTGAGTTATTCAGTGGCCTAAACTCGATATTCGTACTAGCAATAGCCTGAGCTAATGACTCGTCTTCTCCAGCACTATGGAAACAGCCACGTTCCTTTGCGTCTTGTATCAGATTCCTCCACACAGACTTGCTATTCATCAAAGTTGCCTCATTTCCAAGTATCCATAAGCAGAACCTATAGAAAACAAAAATAATAAATTGAAAGACACATTCGTTTTCAGTAACCAAAGAAATGAGATATGCCTAACATACCTTGCTCGAGTGAGTAATACATTTGTTCTTCGGCGGTTTCCAAGGAATCCAACCCTTCCAACACCGTTGGACCTAACAGTTGAAACTATTATAATATCCTCTTCGCCACCTTGAAACCCATCCACAGTCCGAATCCTCAAAGAGAAGAGTCCTCCTGCATCACCTATGCTTGTTTCCTGAATCTTTTCTTGGATTGCAATTACTTGAGCCTTGTAAGGGGAAATAACACCAACGTTTATACGTGTCTTTGTTTTCTCTGAAACTGCATTTCATAAACAAAAAAGTCTGCTTCAATGAACCAAAACCAAAGAGAGACAAACTTTTTCATAGACTTCTTTACCTTGGAGAAGGTTGGCTATTATAGCCGCGACCACAACAACCTCAACGTTGTTTTTCAGACTACGTCCTTCTCCTTCCCCATATTCTTCTCGTCCATATGCTATGTTGATGAAAGAGTAGGGTCCATACATTTCTCCAGGAAGATATTGCTTCGTGTAGTTTCTTTGCCTGACCGTTGGAGCATCTAAAATCTTCTTTCCATATAACTCTTTGTTTGGGAAGCTACTTATCGAACAATGCATCCGGTATTGGATGTTTAGCATGTATTTCTTATGTCCAAGAAGAGCCAGTCTTTCAAAGAGACTTCTCCCAAATCCTGCCTCTAAAGCAATCTGTATAGTTTTAAACAAAGGTTAATTAAGGAGTGGGCACAGTGAGTATGAGTTGTGAGGATACAGAGACGCATACTTGGCTTTCGACCATTGCAGGAAGTTGCCTCTCATCCCCAACCAAAATTAAATGCCGGAGTCCTGGAAGTTGCATAGGAATGGATGATTCACATTCTTTTAACTGAGCAGCTTCGTCGATCACAAGAAGCTGTATCGGTGTTCCAGTATATAACCTAGCAGAGCATGATGCTGTAGAGAAAAGCAGGCAAGCATGCCCTAAGCAAAGTTCTTTAATAAGATGCCTATCACTTACAGCTGGAAGTGGGAAAATCTCAGGGATTGATCTTAACAGCTTTAGATAGTCATCCTCTACTGTCACATGTTGGCTGCTGAATCTGTCACTTCCTTCTCCATTAGGGATAAGGACTGACTTTACTCCTTCACCAGTCACACCATCTAGTATAGCTAAAATTGTAACATCTCTAACAAGGTCAATAGCTTCATACATACGTGTTGCAGCTTGAGATGACAGTAAAGCAGTTGGCAAATGTGTGCATAAACTTGAGAAATGAAGGTCAAGATCTTTCCTAAGTTCACTGAATTTCTCTGGTAGATAATCCTGAAATGATTGAGGACGTGTATCAGAAACTTGTTCCACTATGTTTTCATTTTGCTCATTTCCTTTGCGTTTGAAGACTGAACCAGTGTCTTTCCTTTTCACATTGTTAGCCCGTGCCAGATTTTCCAAGTATAGATTATACTGTCCTTTCGGGTCCTCAAGTAAACGTATCATGCCATCGATAGTAGCTTTCCACCCGTAAAAAGGCATAAAACATGGGTAAAGCTTATCAACACGTTCATCAATGAAGATGTTAACAAGATCTTTCCTATCTTTAATCTTCATCCTCTCATCATTCCCAAACAAAACTACATCTCCAAGACCATAGTTACCAATCTTCAATGATCCAGAGACTAGTTTCAAAACTCTCGACGCCACTTCAAGAACAGAAACATTCGTTGGACCACATGTCAAGGTTCTACATTTTGCATTCAGTAATGTGAACAACAACACACTTGTTGTCTTTGTCTTCCCTGTCCCTGGTGGTCCCCAAATAAGTCTGACGGTATTCGCGTGGTAGCATCTTCTAACATCCAAACAATTCAGTATTGCATCTTCTTGTGAAGGATTCAGCTTGAGAAAACGACGAGGAGCAAGACCATCACTTCCTTCTTGTAAACACTGAATGCAAAATCCTTCATCCTACACAAGCAGAAGCCAAAAATGATATGACTACAAACATCGAAAGCTATTACAGAGTTTATCAATATCTTTTACCTCACTGTTTCTTCGAAGGACTCTTGAGATAAGATTCAAGTTCACACCTTCATCACCAGGATGCAATGCATTCCAGATACGGATATTAGTAGTTAAATTGACGAGATGAATACCGAAAAGGCGTTCTTTCTTCTCATTCTTCTTCCTCCTTCCATCCTCAACGAAAAGAGGTTTTGAAGCCAAGATAGTTACATCATTAGGCCTATCTGGATCTACCTTACACACTAAAGCAACTATATAAGGTTCACTGGAAATATTGAAGCCATCAACATGGTTTGGTCTTTGATCTGTTAGCGAGATAAGATCTCTAGGCATCAACTTTGTACTAGCCTCATTACTTATTCCACTCAAACGCACTTTATAGAACAAGTCATTAGGAAGCTTATATTCCGCAGTTTGCATAATGTAGCTTATTTCAACCACAGGTGCTTGCCACAACTTCCTCATACTCGACAATAAAGCGGCATGTGTTTCTTCGATAAGCGGAGGAATAAAGGTCTTGAAGTAGTCTCCGGTTGATTCAAACTCCATAGGTATCTTCTCCACCTGTTATAAGCAATCAAACACACAAAATTACTCTCTAGGAAGCTTCTCTTTACTCAAATGGGACAGAGAACACAAGAAAGTAAAACAGAACCTGTCCTTTATAAAGATCAACATTGAGAACTTCGTCAAGAGACCATGAGAGCACCAGATCGACTAAATCTCTTCCTTCAATACGCATTCTCGGCATTTATATTAAAGTTACCAAACTCGATTTCGTACTCTGAAAGATTAACGCAACAAAACCCATTAAACAAGTGAACCCTCAAAGGTACGAACTTTACACTTTTGGCTATAACAGAGAAGCAAAAGGAACTATTTTTACGAGAACCATTGATCATTGAAAGGTAAAGTAAGGTTTTTTCTTCTTTGTTCTTTTTGGTAAACAACGTCTTAGGATTTTGAGATTCGCAATGAAAAACCCTAAATTCTAACGTTGGCTTGAACATTAGAGCGTGTGGCAACGAAATTTGAAGATGATGCAATGAAATTTTAGCCGCTTACTTTGAATTCGAGTTGTTGTTGTCAGAGTTTGATTACTTCGAGACGAAGAAGGGTTTGGTTTTGGGAGACAGGAACAGAGGTTTCTTTTAGAAGGACATGGATGAGTAAGGATTTGGAGGGAAAGGAGGAGAAGAAGTAATTAACTAAAATGGTAAAATTTTGGGGCTTTCTTGAGTTATTTGTTTACTTACGGGTCTACTATGTAAAGTAATTACGTTTCGTATTTAACCGGTTTACACGCTTTCGCAATCTAGCCTATCTACGCCATAAGCTAAACATGACTAGATAGTCCTATAAGGCTATGACAATAATGTTAATTTAAAAAAAGAGGATGTGTTCGTGGATGTTTTAGAGAGAAGCTAGAGAAGAAGAAAGCAATAGAATTTAGTATATTCTAAAATCTATTTCTATTTTTTTTTGCATTTGCATAGTCTTCAACATTAATAATAATTATTTGTATTGACAAAATTTTCATAAAATAAAATCTATGTCAAATAATATTATAAAGACAAAATTTTACACAATAATACAAAATTATATATGAATTAGAAAAAAATGTTGAAGGTAATATAGCAGTTAACAATTTCTTGATTCATTTAAAGAGAGAGTGCATCAATTAAGAGCAAATGTTATGAGATGGCTCAATTCTATGCAAAAATAAAAAGATAAAGTTCTAAAAATATAAAGCATGGAAATAAAATATTGATAACTCCTTCAAGTGGTATTGATGAGTTTATACGATCTGAACAAGTAAGAATCATACAAAACAAATCAAGAATAACAACAACCTATGATTGCACCTAATATTTATTGACAATATTTTGGTGACTTTAAAGGAATTGTACGTTGTAAAATCGTTTATGTAACAAGTCTCATTATTTGTAATAAATAATAAATTTTATAACTAAATTTTATAAATAATAAAACAGAAGGGCCCATAAATATTTTGTGTATTGCTTTTGTTTTTAATAACTAAATTTTATTAGAACTGTCATACAATTTTTTTTAAATAATGTAAAATCTTTAAAAGAAATTTATAAGGGCAGCCAAAAAACAATTTTGTTCTAGAACCCATGATAGAATTGAACCGGTCATGATGCGATGGCCAGTACACACAGCACTACGAATACGAAGCTCTGCCAAACAAATGTCATTTTGTAGTCTAAGGTTAATGATTTACTTGTCTAGCGAATGAAATAGTTGAAGCTTGGTGGTGTAAGTTAATTTCTTTCATGAATTGATATTCGTAGGAAAGGAAAGAAAACCAAAAAAAAAAGATTATTTATAACGAGAAAAACACAAATTAGTTTTATATCTCTCTGAGACACGCATAGGCCTGGCCACACACACACACAAATAAGGAGTGTTGACGAGATTTGTTTCTTTTTTGCGTAAACGAAGAAAGGTCAGTTACTAAGAAAATTACAAAAACACTGATAAGTAAATGTCTATCTAACGAGTTATTTTCTTGTCATTTGCTAGGTCAACTCTATAGTGACAGAGTCTATAGATATTTCAAATGCGAACAAGAAGACCAAGAAAACCAAGAAAACCAAGAAAAGACAGCCGAAAATGAAATATCATCAACAATGTAATATACAGAGTAATCGTGTAAATAACGGCACACATCAACAATAATATGAATCTCCGAAGATAAAAATTCTCAAATTCTCATAAAATTCCCTCAAGAAGAAAGAAAACAGAACACGAGAAACTGTCCTAGAGAGAGATGAGAAGTGTACCAAACTACCACCATTCTTTCTTCATTTTCCTCATTTTAATTCTGTTTCTTGCTTTCTCTGTTTCTCCAAACACTCTTTCAGCCACAGAATCTCTCACTATCTCAAGCAACAAAACCATTATATCTCCTAGTCAAATCTTCGAGCTCGGTTTCTTCAATCCCGCATCAAGTTCGCGTTGGTATCTCGGCATATGGTACAAGATAATCCCTATAAGAACCTACGTATGGGTTGCAAACAGAGACAATCCTCTCTCTAGCTCCAACGGAACTCTCAAAATATCCGGCAATAACCTCGTCATTTTCGATCAGTCCGATAGGCCTGTTTGGTCGACGAATATAACCGGAGGAGATGTGAGATCACCAGTGGCTGCAGAGCTTCTTGATAACGGTAATTTCTTGCTCAGAGACTCCAATAACAGACTTCTATGGCAGAGTTTCGATTTTCCGACAGATACTTTACTTGCGGAGATGAAATTGGGATGGGATCAGAAAACCGGATTCAACAGGATCTTGAGATCCTGGAAAACAACAGATGATCCATCAAGCGGTGAGTTTTCGACAAAACTCGAAACCAGCGAGTTCCCTGAGTTTTACATATGCAGCAAGGAGTCGATACTATACCGCAGCGGTCCATGGAATGGAATGCGTTTTAGCAGCGTACCAGGGACAATTCAAGTTGATTACATGGTTTACAATTTCACAGCAAGTAAGGAGGAAGTGACTTACTCATACCGAATCAACAAAACAAACTTATACTCGAGATTATACTTAAACTCTGCGGGTTTATTACAACGATTGACTTGGTTTGAGACAACACAGAGTTGGAAGCAACTATGGTACTCACCGAAGGACCTATGCGATAACTACAAAGTGTGCGGGAATTTCGGTTATTGCGACTCGAACAGTTTACCAAATTGTTATTGTATCAAAGGGTTTAAGCCAGTGAATGAGCAAGCGTGGGACTTGAGAGATGGCTCCGCTGGTTGCATGAGGAAGACGAGGCTGAGCTGTGACGGTAGAGATGGTTTTACCCGGTTGAAGAGGATGAAATTGCCAGATACCACGGCGACAATTGTGGACAGAGAAATTGGGTTGAAAGTATGTAAAGAAAGGTGTCTAGAAGATTGTAATTGCACTGCGTTCGCTAATGCGGATATTCGCAATGGCGGGTCTGGTTGTGTGATTTGGACCAGAGAGATTTTGGATATGCGAAATTATGCTAAGGGAGGTCAGGATCTTTACGTTAGACTAGCCGCTGCTGAACTCGGTTAGTTTCTTTCTTATTTGCATTTACTAAAGTGGTTCTTACTTTTTGTTTTGATTAAAAAGTTATGACCCAAAGTCAATATATCTTCCCAATCTGCGGACCAAGTCATGTAATATTGTCCCTCTCGAAGCAAAGTTCAAACTCCCTAATCTATAGAGGCTTTGGTCAACAAAGTACATTCTTGATGTTTGGTCAATTTGTTTAGTTTTTTTTTTTTGTCATCTGTTTTTAATTAGAGATCAAAAGATTAATAAGAGTTTAGCTAGATCCAATACCATTATACCAAAAAGAATTTTTGTTTAAGTTAAATTAATTATTTTGTTTATTTTTCGTATTAATTTTTTTTAATCAAACGTACAACAAAGGATATTTTTCGTATAGAAGTAAATATATGCCTCGTTTTTATTGCAGAGGACAAGAGAATCAAAAATGAAAAAATTATAGGTTCGAGTATTGGAGTGAGCATTTTGCTTCTTTTAAGTTTTGTCATCTTCCATTTTTGGAAAAGGAAGCAGAAGCGATCAATAACAATTCAAACACCTAATGGTAAAATAAATCATTAGCTTTCATTTCCTTTATTTTTGTCAATAAATTTTGATAATCAAATGTCTTGATTGTTTTTTTTTTTTTTAACGCCTGAATGAAACAGTTGAT
>Ga0041059_1000792_pt1 | contig 24748 bp, 13 predicted proteins | sample AraColnosormetaG_FD_56232 | JGI IMG/M metagenome (GOLD analysis project Ga0041059, IMG submission 56232) | Arabidopsis roots microbial communities from North Carolina, USA - Col MF nosort | ecosystem: Host-associated > Plants > Roots > Unclassified | place: USA: North Carolina | collected... | reverse complement strand
GTGGCTTGGCTATCATCGTTTGCAATTTCTAATAAACTTTTGTTTTAATATATATATATATATATATATATATATTTATATATATAGTTTCTCAAACGTTTTTTCCTTTCTTTTCTTTATTAGTTTCATCCTAAACTTAGTTTGAACCGGCGACTTCTAAATTTTGCTTAGAATTTTTACCAGTTGAGATAAAAACACTTGATTTTTCTCAAAGTTTCTACATCCGTTTATTTTAATGTATCATTAAATAGTATATAATTATTACAGTAATTAAATTAAGCTTATGTTTGTGGACTATATGATTGATAAACAAGATGTTATATACATTTATTTTAGTCTAATTAACTTTATCGAACTCTATGATTAGCACCAAACAGTTTTATACATGTACAATCTAATTAGGTCCAATCTAACTAATCCAGGAATATAATAGCAGACATGTTTAAAAGAAAAATAATAACATGCTTACATTCATACATGTCACATACATACATACATGGATATATACATTCATACATATATAAAGTATATTGTCATGATTGATAATAGTTAGGACGTTTTTTTTTGTGTGCAAAACATATTTTTTTTTCATTTATTCAACCTCCAAAGGGGAAAGAAGATAAGTTTTTGAGCTAAGGTTTACAACATTGATAAGAAAGATAGCAAAGCAAAAAGATTTGAGGATAGATCTGTATAAGCTATCTAGCAACATGCCACAAGCGAGATTATGGTGTATTGATTACACCTTTTGCGAATCATTCGGGAATTTTTTAAAATGTCACTATTAACAGATATTGTGATTTTGAAAAACAATACTTTGCCTTGAAAAACTATACTTAACCGCATATTGAAACACCTGTTGCAAGAGAACGTTGTTCGAAATTCTCCATTTTCTGTTCTTGCACTTGCACATGTGGAGTTTTCTTAACTTTGATTTGCAAGAGAAAACTTAAAGTTCAAGATTTNTTTTTTTTTTTTCTTTCTTTTAGAAAAACTTTTAAGTGAAAAGAAATCGATGGCAAAAGAAAAAAAAGGTCAAAGAAACGAATATCGTCGTTGATTTTAATTTTACCATACGAATTTTAATTTAATTATCACATATATTAAATAATTTTAAGAACCGATTTTAATCTGCAACTGTACGAAAGAAAGAGTTTTGATGCACGCTCAAGCGTGTAACGCACTTCCCAATCTCAAGCATGCTTGCTCTCTCTAAAGCCTGTCTCATTTTTAAAATCCAAAATATTGTTTTGTCAACTAATTTAAAACAGTTTTTTTTTTAGAAAGCTATTTAAAACTGTTTCACAAGATACACTTTTCGAATATTCATAGTAGTTTTTGAAACCATACTCCAATCAATCTGATTACTTGTAATTAAAGTATGGTCTTGTAATATTAATTTCCAAAGGTGTGATTTTATAAAATTCAAATTTAAGGCGATAACAAAACTTTTGAGCTTACTTTATCCATTGAGAGGCAAGTTTTCCTACGCAACAACAGTTGACACGGAAGTATTAGAACACAAAAATAGTAAATTCAAAGGATTCTTCTATCAAAATATAAGCTTCCAACTCAAAACTAATTGGTAATGAGTGAAGAACGTTATATCTTATAAATATTACTTAAGATTATACTAACTTCTAATATGTGACAATATCTCTAATACGATCCTTCTAAATGATGGCTTTTCTATCCATTAGTCTTGATATGTTTGGGCATAGATTAGTGGACCGATGTGGATTGGGTTGACTATATGCAGATCGGACACTGATACCATATTAGATTATGGGCTTCCAACTCAAAATCAATCGGGAATGAGTAAAGAGACTTATATCTTATATATAACTGCTTAAGTTCCTACTAAACTTTCAACGTGGGACGATATCTCTAATATCGATCAATTCAATAATTTCAACCATGCCGAAAGCTAAGACGATTATGAGAAAAAAATTGTTTTCTTATACGCCGAGCTGGAAAAATGATCCACGACAGTCTATCATTTCTATGCCAAATTATAGTGAAAAATAAAGTCAAGATGTAATTAAGAGACATAGTGTTTATATTTTTGGAAAAAGATCAAAAGGATGCTAAAATTTGAATACCAGATACCGTTACGATTTGGATATCAGTGGAGTCCGAGTGCAATTGTCAGTTTACTATCTTTTGTACCATATATTTTAGAGCGTTTTTCTTAACGTTATCATATATTTCGATAGCGTTTTTCTAAGAATAATGATATAGTCGATTTTAAGAGTATGTACAAAAAACATAGGCTACTTTATGGTTTCTACAATTGATTTGCTAAGTCAATTTTATCATTTGCTTGTACATCAGTGCATGAAAGGAGAAAAGGGAAAAACAGTAAACAGATATGTATTATCTACATGAATGGACATATCTTAGACCTCGTGAAGTACCTTAAAAACTTATAGGAGAAAGAGGGTTACTACTTACTACCTCATCTAGACCTCGATTACGCGATCAAAGCAATACTGGATATCAGATAGATGTGGTCTTATCTATCAAAATTGTTTAGTCCGTTTTCGAGTTTGGGACAAATCTCCTTAGAAACCAGCTAGAATGGCTTAATCTATATATAAGATAATAATAAGTTTAACACCAAGACTTGCCGAAGTTAAGTTACATGTAATGCTACGAGATTCTCTGATACATATGTTATAAAGTGAAGTTAAAACACTTTTCTCAAGAAACACACTTACATAAAAATTAGTCACGAAGGTAAACAAGTGCTAAAAAAAATGAAGGGTCTTCTCCAACAAGAAAGACCGTTTTAACACTACTACTTGGGGTTCGTAAATTAATACAAAATCCTGGAATAAAACCATTTATCATCTTATATCCAACCAAACAAATTAATATAAACACTGTTAAAAAATAAGAAATGAAATTTAAATTAATGATAGAAATAATCGAATTAGGTGTTTTGATTTTTTTTTCTGTGACTACAATATATTTAAAACCCAAAATTTTACAAAAATCGTTTTAGTAAATCGGTTTAAATCTGAAACAAATGCTAAGGAAAGTATTTAACAGTGATTGACATTATGGAAATAATTTAATTTTTTTTGTCCGTTTAACAGTTGGACAATACTAGATTAACAAGAATCAAAATGTATCTCCACAATAATGATGCGATATAAATGATAGTATAAACCAAAATCTTTTTACTTAAACACTTTCCTATCTCTAACATAATTACTTTTTAATTTCCCCCATTCAAATAACACCTAAGTATTATTTTACCTGGTTTTTACTTTTTAACACAATTTAATTGCAAACAAGTAGTGTGTTTTATTAGTTTAAACTTTAAAGTCTTTAGACTAGAGAGAGGAAGTGGCAATAATACTAATCCGGTTCAGTCACTAAACCAGTGTACAATATATGGTTGGTCCTACAAATGATAATTTTTGATAAACCTAAAAAAAATGGTGTATTATATATCACCTGAGGATAGGGATACAAGTTTCTTTTAGGGTGGAAATCCTTATATATAAGTGTAGGGACTACTCACCAAAATCAAACAACTCACTTCAATTTGTAACGGTTTAAACTCGGTACAATATGCGGATTTTGATTCGGTATAATGACATTAAAACACCACTTTAACAAAAACCACTAGACAAATATTAGTCATTTCGGTTCAGTTTCGTTTAAAAATTACGAATTTTCGTATAATTGAGTTTATTATTCCGTTTGGTTTAAAAGAAACCATACAAAACAAAACAAACCAAACTAAACCAAATTGGTTATGTTTCAAAGATTCTTTCTAAGTCTCTCAATAAAATGTTATTTGTTTTGTAATGTAAAGAAAAAAAAAAGAATTGCAGAAAAAGAGTGGATAGTGTTAAGAAGATGATCACACACAATTTCCATAGCCATTTATAGATAGCTAGAAGAGCTAAAGAAGATTCCTTTTTTAACTCTGCTGGAAAAATCTTTTTGTCTCTCTCTCTAAATCTAAATATTATATACTACTACTCTCTCTCTCTAGACCCCATTCACATATTTAATCTTTAACTCATTTCTCCATCGACGTTCTTGCACATCCCACTTTCTCTCTTTCTTCAACTTGCAAAAAAGATTAAAAATCCAATCTTTCGTTTCTGGGTCTGTTGAAAAACGATGACTGTTGAACAAAATTTAGAAGCTTTGGATCAGTTTCCTGTAGGAATGAGAGTTCTTGCTGTTGATGATGACCAAACTTGTCTCAAAATCCTTGAATCTCTCCTTCGTCACTGCCAATACCATGGTTCCTCTCTCTCTCTCTCTCTCTCTCTCTCTCTCTCTGTTTTCTTGGATCTGTTTTTCATCAAGTTTTTAGATTTTATGTCTCTTTGATCTGTGATTTGATCCACATATGGTGGAATCTTTTGATATCTATCTACCTAACTTCTTGTATACACAAATCTAAAAAAAACTTAGCTTTTTTTATTCCATTGTTAGATTTTGTAAGATTTGACATTTGTCAGAGAGAAAGTTTCATTGTTGAATTGAATTAAAAGTTTAAGACTTTATGGAATCTGTTGCAGTAACAACGACGAACCAAGCACAAAAGGCTTTAGAGTTATTGAGAGAGAACAAGAACAAGTTTGATCTGGTTATTAGTGATGTTGACATGCCTGACATGGATGGTTTCAAACTCCTTGAGCTTGTTGGTCTTGAAATGGACCTACCTGTCATAAGTAAGTCTTATTATTATTATTATTTTCTAATTAAACTTTTGTCATTTATTTCCTTAATGACTCACTACAGGAATAAAGTTTTGATCTCTAGACTTGGTTTTGTGATGATGATTTTCTTGTTGTTGCAGTGTTGTCTGCGCATAGTGATCCAAAGTATGTGATGAAGGGAGTTACTCATGGTGCTTGTGATTATCTACTGAAGCCGGTTCGTATTGAGGAGTTGAAGAACATATGGCAACATGTCGTGAGAAGTAGATTTGATAAGAACCGTGGGAGTAATAATAATGGTGATAAGAGAGATGGATCAGGTAATGAAGGTGTTGGGAATTCTGATCAGAACAATGGGAAAGGTAATAGAAAACGTAAAGATCAGTATAATGAAGATGAGGATGAGGATAGAGATGATAATGATGATTCGTGTGCTCAAAAGAAGCAACGTGTTGTTTGGACTGTTGAGCTGCATAAGAAATTTGTTGCAGCTGTTAACCAATTGGGATATGAGAGTAAGCTTATCAATATGTCACTTGATATGAGAGTAAGCTTATCAGTATGTCACTTAAGTTCTGTTTTGTGTGTGTTGTTTTGATTGCAGAGGCTATGCCTAAAAAGATTTTGGATCTGATGAATGTTGAGAAGCTCACTAGAGAAAATGTGGCCAGTCATCTTCAGGTTACAAAGAATCTTTCATGTTTTTAACTTGCGTAACCCGAAGATTTGTTTTTTAACACCTCGGAAGCTTATGACTTTGTTCGCTGTGGTTTGCAGAAATTCCGCCTTTACTTGAAGAGGATCAGTGGTGTGGCTAATCAGCAAGCTATTATGGCAAACTCTGAGTTACATTTTATGCAAATGAATGGACTTGATGGTTTCCATCACCGCCCAATCCCTGTTGGATCTGGTCAGTACCATGGTGGGGCTCCTGCAATGAGATCTTTCCCTCCAAACGGGATTCTTGGCAGACTCAATACTCCTTCGGGGATCGGTGTCCGCAGCCTTTCTTCTCCTCCTGCAGGAATGTTCTTGCAAAACCAGACCGATATCGGAAAGTTTCACCATGTCTCATCACTTCCTCTTAACCACAGTGATGGAGGAAACATACTTCAAGGGTTGCCAATGCCTTTAGAGTTCGACCAGCTTCAGACAAACAACAACAAAAGTAGAAACATGAACAGTAACAAGAGCATTGCTGGGACCTCCATGGCTTTTCCTAGCTTCTCTACGCAACAAAACTCGCTCATCAGTGCTCCTAATAACAATGTCGTGGTTCTAGAAGGTCACCCACAAGCAACTCCTCCAGGCTTCCCAGGACACCAGATCAATAAACGTTTGGAGCATTGGTCAAATGCTGTATCCTCTTCGACTCACCCTCCTCCCCCGGCACATAACAGTAATAGTATCAATCATCAGTTCGATGTCTCTCCATTACCGCATTCTAGACCCGACCCCTTGGAATGGAACAATGTGTCATCAAGCTACTCTATACCATTCTGTGACTCTGCCAATACATTGAGTTCTCCAGCCTTGGATACAACAAATCCCCGAGCTTTCTGTAGAAACACGGACTTCGATTCAAACACAAATGTGCAACCTGGAGTCTTTTATGGTCCATCCACGGATGCTATGGCTCTGTTGAGTAGTAGTAACCCGAAAGAAGGGTTCGTCGTAGGCCAACAGAAGTTACAGAGTGGTGGATTCATGGTTGCAGATGCTGGTTCCTTAGATGATATAGTCAACTCCACGATGAAGCAGGTGTGACATTAAAGCTTTTGCCAATATTAACCATTCTGATTTGGAGATTATTGTGATTTCTGACATGAAGATTTTGTGAATGTGACAGGAACAGAGCCAGGGAGATTTGTCTGGAGGAGATTTGGGATATGGAGGGTTTAGTTCACTCAGAACATGCATATGAGAGAACAAACATTTAGACATAAATCAAATATCATCATCTTGTTTGTCTCTTTTTCTCGCTAATCTTTTGTGTATTAAAATTGTAAACTATTTGTTTTCCCACTGGTTCTAGCAATTTAGGACTCCATTAAAGAAAACAACAAAGAAAAAAGGATTCATAAATAAACTTTCTTACTTTTTTATTTTAATGTATAGTTGTCCCTTTTGTGTATGAAACCAAAATTCACGGGCCTATGAAGAAACAACCCTATAGAAAAAGTCTATGAAGAAAAAGTGATGATGACGAATTTTAAAGCAACAAAGATTCCTTCGTACACTCGAAACCATTATGTTAAAGTCAACCCAAATTTGTATTATAACATTCTTGTGTTTGTATCTTACATTATTTAGTTCAGTTTTTGAGTTTGATTGAGAATAGTAGTTAGATTGAAACAGACGACGTCTAACCGGAAACATAACCGGACTTCATCGAACCTATTCACACACTGTTAAAAAGCTTGAGGTGCATAACCAAACAGCTTTGATTGAGAAACTATAATTTCATGATTTTCCAAAAATAGGAAAACATGAAGAATATCAAAGTTAGCCTAAAATGTTACCAATGTTTGCATAAGCAGAAGATAGGTCTTACAAAAGGAAGAATAAGTCTCATACATGTAACCAAAGATAATACAACAGTTCCTACTTCATGACCCCTTGGGTCTTGAATCTTGATTTACCAGTTGAGTCAATCAACGACCATGTTCTTTGGCTTCTCTTCTTCTTTGGCTTCTTCCATTTTTACATCAACACTTCCACTAGCTTCAGCAATGTTCTCCTCTCCCTCCACCACATTCAGATCGACGACGCCACCTCTTAACGGTTTTGTTTCTTCGGCCGTGTCCTTCATCTCAACATTGTTTAGGTCTGGCTTGGTGTCGTCTTCATGTGACTTGGATTGATCAGATGTAATCGAAAGGATTGTGTTAATGTTACCATTGATAGATTTGAGTGCACGGAAGCTCTCATTCACCTTGGTACTCGGTGGTTGGTTGTTTACATATGCTTGGACTGATTCCCGAGCGTTCTCATCAAGAAGTTTGCACATCTGAATAACCGGAGAGATATTAGTGTGATATACTAGTTCTAGACATTAGCCTACCACCAAAGGAAAAAAGCATAGCTTACCTGGTTATAATGTTGAGCTATTTCGACCCGCGCTTGGTTGTTGTCAACAGCAGCCCCCATAATTTCTTCTGAAGCTGCAGCGAGATTCAGAGAGCTCACATTAGAATCAACAACTCGTTAAATAAAGAAACTTGTGATGGAACTTACTGATAGGATCAGTCTTAGGAAGTCCATCAAGCATTTCATCATCAACCTCAATAAAGCTCACTCCCACTGTGTCAGCGATCTTTGGTTCAGCTTCTGGTTCTTCAGTAGGGATAGATGATGAGCCACCAAGTCCCTGCAACCAGAGATTCAATCAAAGTTAAACAATTCAGCGCAAAACATGTGAGTAAGTACCAACACTGCAGATGGTACAACATACATAATATTCCTCTGCGTATTCATAATTCATCGCCTTCTCCAAAAGCAGAACTCGCTTTTTCACAAACTCAACAAGTCGTCTCTGCATGTCCCGATAATAGAACATCGAGTTTACTTGAGCCCCATCAGCAGAAGCATTATTGTTCCCAGTAATAACGCTTCCAGGATTCTGGTTAGTCTGTGCTCCCGGATTAGAGCCCCCACTACCATTCTGCCCCTGCAAACCAGCTTGTTCAGCAGCAGACAAACTTATGTGAGGGAAATTCAATTCTTTGCAGATAAGCTCTTGGATCCCCAACTCTTTGTCATCAACAATAGCTTGCCACCGTCCGTACCCATGCCTAAAGATTCAAATTTCCAGAGAAGGAAAAGAAAATGTGAGCAAGTAATGGAGAATGATGAGAAAATAAAACCATTCGGTAAGAACAGTGGTGCAGGGTTCATACTTTAAAACAGCACGTATCATTATCTTGTCATGTTCCTCCTTCCAAATTTTTCCACTTCTCAGTCCGGGGAATCTTTCAAGAATGCGAGAGGGGAAAACAGGTTTCCCTGGATGATCTTCTACAAATTTCACCTGTCGGGCCAGAGCACCAAAAAAACATAAGTAACCCGGGATCCAAATCTTAGTGAGGTTTGAACATACATTACTGTATTAAAAACTTATGTACAGAGCTAAACTATAGACTAGAAGTAACATATACCAAAAAAAAACTCAGATATAAAAGAGAGAACTTAATGAAGAATTAAAGTCAATAGACTCACCTTCTCCTGAACTAGTATCAGAAGAGCAATTCTGACTAGAACATCTTCTATTCTAAGTCCTTCCTTGGGCACACCATCTATAGACAACGACCATTATATTAATACATTTAACCGGTTAACAGGAGAAGCAATGATCTCATTTAGGGAAAAGCAGCAAACAGTGAAAATATCAATTATCGATCACCTGAAAAGGTTGGAGAATTCTCGTCTATTTCTTCAGCAATGTGCTTCAAGAAGAGTATTCCATATCTGAGAAACAGTCATTAAAAAATTAGTTAAAGAATAAACCAGAAAGCCTTTTTATAATGATGCGTTTTTTGTAAAGAAGCAGAAGAGAAGAGCATTAAAGGGTTGAGCCCGTACTCATTTATTTCTTCAAAGGTCTTCTGCTTTAAGCGAGGAACAAACTCCTTCCAATCAAAATTGCCAGCTCCATACCTGCAATTATTTTGTCCAACCGGAAAAACTTGTAAATATTGAGCACCACAAGACTGATGATAATTTAGATGCATCGGGGGATGAAACTGTAAAATTTAGACAGAATAGCTTCTGGCGTCTAAAGGCCTTAATGGAAAGTAGATACCTCATCAAAGTCTGTACAAAAATGGCCCTTTGACTCTGGTTGAAACCCAGTACTCTGAAAGATCTCCCCTCACCTTCCATCAACGGAGTTGGTTCCAAATTATCTATAGAAAAAAAACTCATCTAATAAACTGCGCACACTTCTAATATCAGTCATTTTCAGCTCCATTACAAATTAAATTAAATCCGAAACGTGGTAATACCGCGACCCTTTCTTCTGTACGGCCGTCGACCCGTCTGAACTCCTTGTCCTGCTGCTTCACCATCTGTTGACTCAGCTTCATAACTTTCATCTCCATCAGAGCTCACATCTTCCAAACCAGCAAGATCATCTTCTTCAATGGATACCAACTATGAAAAAAATCCCATAGAAGAATTAGAACAGCCTTTATTGAAAGACATGAAACGATGATGGCAGACCAAACCAATGTATATTGTCAGTAATTGAGCTATATCAAGTTAGAGAGTGAAACAAAACGTATTTCTTGCAGAGGAAAACAGAAGACTATAGTTAATTGAGCCTCTACCAACCCCAATTACTTGATCCAACATGTAAACCCATAAGATCTGTCAAACCAGTTGATAGGAGGACAAGGGCGTTTAGTTTTATACTGGATACAGTCAACTAAATTATACTTTCTCAATTTAGAAGGATACAGTCAACTAAATTATTACTTTCTGAATTTAGCTACCTAAGGAATTCAAAAGGAAAAGTTAGACAACATGAATAAATATATGAAACAGGACAGAATCAGAAAGAACATAAATGGTGAAAAATCCAGTTATCAATATGATGCCACAATTGGATAAGGGGGATCAAGAAGAGACCAAACCTGCTTGCGACTTCTCTTCCTTTTTCCAAGAGCATTAAGCTCCTCAGCCTGGTGCAGCTCAAATTTATCTTTTAACAACTCTTCCCAATAACTTGCTCTATCAGAATTGCCTGCTGAAGATTTGCTTTCAGCAGCGACTCTCTGTGCCTCTAATGCTGCTGCCTCATTTTCATCTATATATTCAAAATTAGCCACCTACAATACAGGAAGATCACAGAATCTTACAAGGGAAATCATTTTCAGAGTTAATGACACTAAACAGTACCAGACACCCTATTTGCTTCAGAACAGTTCTATATGCACACAAAGACAAACAATGTTTTAGGGAGTTCGAATATTAAGAGGTGACAAGCAGCAATGCAGGACACAGCCTTATGTTCCAGCTAAGTCTAAAGACCACTCATATAACGCATTCAATATGATCAGGGTTCAAAAGAAATATAACCAAATCAATAAATTGGCTCAATCAACATCACCACAAGCATAAATTTCTAACTTAAGTCATCATCACTAATTTTCATTAAGTTGGCTTTCACATTGAGCCGGAACGAACAATCAATAGACACTTTCTAAAGACTGTCTATAAGCATCAAAGCGAACTGGCATAAAGTGTATTGATCCTACAAACTTAGCACGTAATGATTTGACAAGATTGTGCACAGCAGAAGGGATTTCGATAGCCAACCACAGTCTGAATATCATGGAATATAAGAATACAATTAAGCATAGACTCCAATGGAGCATTGAAATCAGTAAACACTGATTCAGAGAAAACTAATAGAAGAGGAAGAATAGTAAGAGGCAAGAAAACCTTGAAAGCCTTTAAGAATCCATTCTCCTCTTCATCATCCACTGAGACTTCCTCTGCCTCCACGAGATCACGATCAAGCAATCTGCAGAACAGAAGATAGAGACAAATAATGAAATACGCCCATGCAATTGACTGCAAAAGCTTTCATAAGAAAGGAGCAATCGGAAAGATCAGATATCCTTGTTAATCAAAAACAAAACAAGAGGAAAAGAGTAAGGAGTCTATTACTTGTCTATAGCCGCATCATCATAATGAATTTTTCCAGACTTTCCTGCTTCATCATCTTCACTAGCAAAAAGCTCCTTTGATCCATACCTGATGATGTCATCTAACTCTTCCTAAATTGCAGTCAGGAAAACAAAACAAACACATACTTAGTGACAAACAATTAACAAATATGGACCCCTTCTCTCTAAAGTTTTTATCTTTTAATTTCACACTTATAAGTTATAACCGAAGGTGTTCTTCTTGGAATTTCTACCTTCCAGCTCCAATCCGTTGAGAAATTTGTAATCAAGTAAAAAGGCTTCAAGCAATAAAAGTTTACCTGATTAATGTTTTGTGTTTTGAGTTTCCCAACAACAAGATGCTCTAGAACCATTTTCTTTTTAGTCAATTGCATCATCCTTTCTTCAATGGTGCCTCGGTTTATGAGCCTATAAATCATCACCTAAAGGAAAATATAAGGAAAATTAGGGAAACTACAAAAAAGAACACAAAATTGCAAGTTGACAGCACTAAGAGATAAAATTTAAAACCTTATTTGTTTGGCCAAGTCGATGAGCTCTAGCCATTGCTTGAAGATCAGCATGAGGATTCCAGTCACTACAGAAACAGATAAAACAGTTTCAATCGTACGTATGAAAATGTGAACAGGCGTAAACCAAAACAAACTGCCATCCAAGCAGGATCCCATGGACGCCACCCATATTGCATGCCTACAAAATCTAATTATTAGCAAGATAGCGGTTAATAATTTTCCTGATCTTCCTGCTGTCTTAGAACATCCATGTTCAAGAAATAGCTGTTATTGGAAAAAAGCCAAGTGCCTTTTTATCACTCATCACAACCCAATTCACTTAAAAATCAACATTAAACTTCCAAAATATTATGCTATCAAGCCAAATAGTTCCTCTTACAGCTTGACACAATAACTATGAAAAGAGTACAGATGACACTAAGAGAAGCTGAAATTCAAACCTGTCATAAATGATTACTGTATCAGCCGTTGCAAGATTTATTCCTAAGCCACCAGCTCTTGTGGAGAGCAAAAAACAAAACTTGTTAGAATTTTTGGCATTGAACCGATCTATGCGTATTTGCCGCTCAGCTCCGCCAACCTTTCCATCAATTCGCTCGTACTGCCATTTCTGACAAAGACAAGAAAATGAACAGCGTAAATCATATGAGAATTTTCCTTAACTGCATGTTAAAAAAAAATGTGCTAGAAAGAGATAAAAACAAGTTGTCTCAAGTGCATGCGTCAGCAAAAGCAATGGTATTGATAATGGCATTTCAAGAAACCAAAAAAAGTAATCTTTGAGGGAATAAAGAAGTTATATTGCCAACAGAGTAAGTAATGACAAAAATTCTAAGAAAGTAATTGCACCTAGACATAGAATCAACTCTACCTTTTTCAAGATCCTTAGGCAGTAAGTCGAGCATGTGCTGAACCGAGTGTATATGAGAACAAAGTGTCAAAATAAAAGAGCAAGAATACAGAGATCTCGTATATACGCAGTACAGATAACAAGTTCAGTACCTTATAAGAACAGTAGTCTTCAAGTAGATCCAGCATATGCTGAAACTGTGTGTTTATGAGAACTCTGTACACACAGTTTCAGCACATGCTCGACCTATTGGAAAACTACTGTACATAGAAGATGGCTAAACTTGTGATTTGTACTGTGTTTATAAGGAAACTTTGTGTCTTTGCTCTTTCAGTTGGGCACAGAATGCTCATATACTCTCAATTTCAGCACATGCTTGTATTTCCATAATTGTGCCTAAGTACTCTAACACTAGAAAATGGTAGAGTTGATTCTACAGTGTCAAAATGATATTCTACAAAAACAACAAGAATGAAAATCTACTGAAACAGACTGTACATATAAGAAGTTCAAATACCTTATGGGTACAGTAGTCTTCAAGTAAGTCCAGCATATGCTGAAACTGTGTGTATATTAGGACTCTGTGTCCTTGCTCTTTCAGTTTGACCATCATTTTATCTAGAAGTTGCAGCTTTCCACAAGACTCCAAAAGTTGTCTTTGATACATATAAGAAAACGTTCAACGCAAAAGTTAGCAGACGACTTTAATAAGTAGTAATAAACAGATAACCATTTTTGGGAAATGAGATATTACTTGAAAGCTTCATTTGCGTCGTGAATAACTGGCTCAACACCCTCTAGCATATAAGGATGGCAGCATACTTTTCGTAATTCCATCATAATGTTATTAAGGGAAATCTGAAACAGAAATAGACCAATACATTCACTAGACGATTACAGTTGACCTGGTTTCTACCCCACCTATGAGGTTTAATGATCCAAAAAGTGTAAACAAAAATTAAAAAGAACTTACTTGAGCACCTCCCTTTTTTGTCAATACTTGATAATTACGGGTAAAAATAGCTTTGTAATATTCTTTCTGCAGACTGCTCAGATCAACACGCAAAATGAGCTCCTTTTTGGGGGGCATGTCTTTCATTACGTCTTTTTTTACCCCTGGAAGAGCAATCAAAATACGAGACAGCATGGTTAAGATCATAAAATTATTACTATGAAAGATTCCCTCCAACCAAACTTTTGAAACACATATAAATTAAAAAAGATGAACAAATAGTTTTGGTTAATACTTCTGAGCAAATGTGGAGCCAACATTTTGTGCAACCTTGAGATCTGCTCCTCTTGATTAATATCTTTGAACTCCTCCTGGAACTCCTCCAAACTTCCAAACTGCAAGTATTGTGCAATCAAATAACATGTTAGCTACATAAAATTCTGTTAAGTATGCGAACTTATTTATCTTTGCTATTCTTGTGATACCTTCCCCGCATCAAGAAAATGCATGAGCATGAAAAGTTCATCCAAGTTGTTCTGTAAAGGCACCACATAATCATCAGTAACATATTGCAACTAATCAGGTAAGACATTAGTGCAAGATAATATATAACAATTCTCATTGCAAATCGTAGCTACTATGCTCAGATACAACTATTGAAAGTATAAACTTCAGAAATCAAACTCAAATGACGAACCTGAAGTGGTGTTCCTGTCAGAAGAATACGGTGGTTACTTGAATACTGTGTCAATGAAGAGAACAGCTTTGAATCCTTATTTTTCAGTCGATGACCTTCATCAACAATCTGCCCAAAACAATTGTTACTAGGCAACATGTAAGAGAGAAAGAGAGACGACTAAGAGAAAGTAAAGTCTCATTAGAGAATAAGAGTTACCATGCACTCCCACTTAATTGGTTTTAGAACTGCTGAATCTAGGTTGATCATCTCATACGATGTGAGGAGGACATCAAACTTGATTCTTTTTTGCTTGCTTTCGCTACTTATTTGTCCAGATTTCTTTTTCTTGATCTTTTTTTGATCTTTCGATAAGTAAAACTCATGTTCTCTGATAACTGCTCGAGCTTGCGCAGTGCCAAAATACATAACCTACCCGTCAAATGACCACGAAGACCATTCCATTAACAAACAACAAAAACATACAAATGGCACAGATCATTGCGTGTATAACTGCATACATACCACGTTCATCTGTGGGGCCCATGTGGCAAACTCTCTCTCCCAGTTACGCAGAGTCGATAGAGGAGCAATTACCAAATGCGGAATGAGGTTCTCCTCAAAAAGTGAAGCTAAAAGGGCAATGCTTTGAATTGTCTTGCCTGTAACAGGAAAAATCTCACAACATTACAGGAATAGAAAACAAAGGCCCCTTACAATGGATGAAAAGATCTATGTGACCACCCAAGTGGGACAATTGAAAAATTACCTAGTCCCATTTCATCAGCAAGGATTACATGCGTCTGTTTTGACCACGAGAACCGCAAAAAATTAAGTCCCTCAAGCTGGTATGGATGTAACAAGCCTTCAATCGCAGGAAACAAATAAATCATAACATCTATAAGTACCAAATATAAGAAACATTTATAGTATATGATTTAAGGTGATCCAAATACCTTTGAGGAATTCAGGAGTATGATCAAACTGTTGAAAGTCTCTGGGATTTCTTTTATGGTCAACATCTTTACTTCTGCGAGTTCTAGAATTTACATCCTTGAACCTTTGAATTTCATTCTGGAAGGTTGAGATGTCTGATTCTGACTCCCAATAACATTCATCATAGGATAGCTCTTTATATTTGACAAGATATTCCAGCTCCCCATCTTCCTCTCTATATCATAAAAGAAACCAATGCAACTGTCACAATTCCTGATTTACGAAACAACTAAGAAAATGGTAACTTAAAAAGAAGAAAAAAAAGGTAAGCAGGTCATTTATCATGTTTCAGAGACCCAAAATCGTGATAACAGTAAATTTAGGTTAAGCAGCACTCTATCAAAGATACGTGTTTATTAGAGAATGGATTATGCTGAAAACAAGGATATTAAAAAAAAAGTTGGCAGATAGATAAATAAAGGAATTAATTCCATTCTCTAGACCTGCAGGCAAGAATCCGATCAACAGTGGTCCACTCAGGACGTATGGCAACAAAATCATCTTCGCTGTTATTGAATGACTCCATTTGACGGTGAAAATTGTTCACTCTGGTTTTTAAACGATGATTTGACTTATAAGCCTTCTGGAACTCCTTCTCAGGCACCCTATGATTAGTAAAAGGAAATAAATCACATATTATAGTGTTCACAGAAAGAAACATTGATAATTAGCGTGTCCAGACAGCAAAAAAGACACGCAGTAACTACCAAGAGCAGTGAAGGTATGATAATCCCTTCCACTTCACGAGATACTGTTTCACAAAAATTGGCTTCGGTTCCGCATCGGAGGAACCTTGTTCACTAGATTTTGTAGGACGCATTTCACAATCCAATATCTTATCTATCTCGTTAAGAGGACTAACCTGCAAATGTAAACAACAATTCTTCCATGTAAGAAAAATGGAACCTGTAGCATCCCAAAACATAATTGTGGACCGTAACTAAAATCTTACACATTCAGGGCATCTCCAATTTTCCACGGAAGCATCTTTAAGAGGTGGAACTAAGCATTTAGCATGGAACGCATAAGTGCATGTATTGCAGCTTACAAGATTAGTACTTTCCCCACAAGCCTGACATGCATTTTCTTTCTACAAATTCAGAGTAACAACACAAAAAAAAGGATTAAAATAGAACACATAAAACAGTAAAAGCTGAACAATAAGCTCGAGAGGAGAAACAAACCGCATCAGTTCTGACAATAGCCTCGACTTGCTCAAAGGTTCGATCTTTTTTAGGAACGAAGTCGTCATCATCAGAATCATCTAGGTTATAAACTGGTTTCCTATCAGATCGTATGCGAAGCCTCTCCACCAAACTACTCATTTTCTGCACACAAAACATATCTCCCATCAATAACAACAAACTTACATAAACAACACATATAACAATAGACTCAGTGCTAGTTCTGAGACTTAAGCAAACTATGAAATTAGAGTTTCACACAATTGAACTCTACTACCTAAACAAACATCACAGTGAAATTTTTTGTTCCCAATCTAAAACCTTTACAACTATATCAAGAGATAGTTCGTACAATAGCTACTAAACAACTCGATTCATCAAACTCTATACCACATGAGCAAGATCGACTAACCTTGTGAAAGAGAACGAGAGAGAAATTGGAAAAAACCCTAGCCAAAATTACCCATAAGAATAAACAATTGAGCATCGAAATGTGAGTACCCAGAAGTCGAATTAACAATCTCTTACCGCAATATCATGAAAAGATCAAAACTTTACAAAACCCAAACAGTTTCAAACTCAGTTTGTAACGAAAATTTGAAAGAAAGGAAGAGAAAAATAGTAACTTGAGAAGTAATTTGAGAAGTCGAAAGCGATATTACTAGTCGAAGATAGAGTAAAAAGTGAAGCAGAGAAGAGTGTGGAAGAGAAGGAGAAGACGAACCTTTGAAATGGTTGGGATCTGTTTTTGCAGAAGAAGAAAGTAATCCGAAACGAACGAAACTTGAAAATTCAGACAACACAAATGATTTCTAACATTTAGCTTACCAATTTTAACTTATGGTTATTATTAACTTTAATACACTTCTTAAGGTATAAAATATCACCTCTAATTAAATTACCTTCTCAATATCATTATTTTTTCACACACAAAAAACTTACTTTTTTGTTTGAAAAAATTATAATTACTTCTAACTTATAAAAATAAGTGTCAAAAATAATGACAATTACTTTTCACTTACCCAATATTGTTATTATATAAACTTAGATATTTTTAAATATTTAAGTTTATTTACCTTTTCCCCTCAAAGAGGCTAGAGGAAGATTTAACATGCTTTGCTTGGTTTCGCTATTTATCATGGAGCTGAAATCTCTTGACGTGGGTTCACTCCTTGTTGGTGCTAATTATGGAGAAGATTTTGAGACAAGGTTTAAAACAATATTGAAGGAAGTATATGCTTCGAATGGGCAAACAATCTTGTTCATTGATGAGATTCACATTGTTATTGGTGCAGGTGCTCTTTCTTTTTTTGATTCAGATTATACATTAATAGATGACCTTTTTATTTATACACAATACTTGTATGCATTTTTTTACTCTGACCAAGTAAAACGTTTTGTATAAATGGTTTTGATGGGTGGTAACTCTATAAAAATGATTTTTCATCTCATTAGAAGAATACTGCATCGAACAATTATTGAGGATTAACACTGGAGATGAACAATTATGTCTACTAAGTATTTCTTGTATAATCTTGTGTCTCTATACTAATGAGTTATTACTCTTGTGTAGGAGCTACTTGTGGAGGCGTGGAGCAATAGAAGCGAGCAACTTCTTGAAACCGTTGCTTAGACCAGGTGAGCTGAGATGCATTGGTGCAACTATGTTTGTTATATCCACCTTAACTTATTTAGCTTAAACTTAACCAACCAAACCCACTAACACTTGTGGGGCTATAATTCACTTACGGCCCAATGGCCTTATTACAAAACACAAATCCAACTCCGTTCTTATGTTGGATTTGTGTCGTTGACTCTTCTTCCTCCTTTGGTCAGTGGTCACGACAACTTCTTATTCTCTTCTTCCTCCTTTGGTCACGACATCTTCTTCTTCTCTTCTTCCAAGCTTGGCTTCTTCTCTTTTCTTCATCTTCTTCTTCTCATGAAGCTTTCTTCTTCTTGTAGGATTTAATCTAGGATTCAATCTCCAACGACATTGACCAAAAATATATAGAGAGATATCCAACGCTAAAACGTAGGTTTCAGCAAGTGTTATGTAGTCAACCAACTGTCAAGAACTAATTGCGTAGCCCTTACAATATGTAATAACAATTGTAGCTTAAATTACATGCTTTGTTTTCAGATTTTAACTATTAAATTTTTGGTATATTTCTTTGAAATTTTTTGGATAGTTCACAAACACATTACCATATTTAAATCTGAATTATTATGTGACATCAATATATAGTATAACAAATGATGATGAACTATAATTTAATCGTATGGATACTAGCATAAAGCTTATAAAATGCGTGCTCCGGTGTTATTACACGTGGTCCAAGTTCGACTATAGAATACAATACAAAGGACACAAAATCTTCATGTACAATCAAAAATTATCAACCCCATATCTTATAGTTGGAAACGATCCAAAATAGGTTATATAAATAAAATATATAAAATATGTCAAGTATAACAACTCACATCACCCTTTTGGCTTTTGGGGAAATATCGGATTTATAGAAAAAAAAAAATAATAATAATAATTAAGACAATAAAATATTTGGTCTGAATCTTTTTTGAGATACTGTTGTATCATAACAATATCTTTTAGAGTCATTCAACATCAATCCACATGTATTGCACTGGAACATGCATTTTAATAAGGTTCTATGTTTGTTAAATTATGCAGTCATGTAATAATCAAATTTTATGATAATGTCTTTGTAAACGCTATAAACTAAAAATTTATAATAGTTACATGTGTAAAAAATGTTGTCGCTTAACCATGTCATATATATGTTGGTTGGTATACGTGGATATACGATACATATAATTGGTGTAGTTAGCTCTCATTTTTTCTTTTGTTTTGTACATTATCGTCGTACGTCGACTTTGTATACTACTTTATACTCCGTCAAACTAAAATAACTTAAAATATAATAAAATTGTATTCATTATATTCACAGAAAAATAAAAATGTTATTCTTGTAACAAATCAAACTAAAAAAAAGGGAAAATAAGAATGACTAAATGTTTATGAAGACGAAAGAGAGAAAACATTTTTGTATTTTTATTGACATTTTTTAGCAGTCAAGATGTTAGGGTGAGGAAATGAAAAGTTAATAGAAACATGTATAGTAAAAGAGACATTTTTTCTTGATTGTAGATAGTGAATGTACGAGTATACTATCACCATTAGATTTAAAAAAAAAAAACATTTTGCAGAATTATTCATAAACTAAAATTTAGAAAATAATGTAGGAGTTAGGTGAACCGCTTATATATAATAAAGACCCAATTAGTAAGTAGATCAAACACAAATCAAATCAGCCATACATGGATCTAATCATGCTTTTTCTTCTCTCTGCTCTCTTCATCTTCCCTGTTTTAATCTTAATTAAGTCTCGGCTTCGTCCCAAGAACAAGAAGAGTACAGCACCTATGGTCCCCGGAGCATGGCCATTGCTCGGTCATTTACATTTATTTGACACCGTAAACCCGACTCACGTTACGTTTGGGGCAATGGCTGACGTGTATGGACCGGTGTTCATGGCAAAGCTTGGCTCTATCAAAGTCATGATCATAAACAGCAAAGAAGTGGCCAAAGAGATTTACACGGTCCACGACAAGCTCCTAGAACGACCAGAACTTACTGCGTCTAAGCTTCTAGGCTACAACGACTCGTTCTTGACGTTTAGTCCTTACGGTCTTTACTGGAGAGAGATACGGAAGATTGCAGTATCCGAGCTTTTCTCGACATCCGGGGTTGATATGCACATGGTTAGTAGAGCACGTGAGGCTGACTTGGCATTTAGAGCCTTATACGTTAGATGGGAGAAAAGAGGTAAGCCTAAAGAAGGAGTCTTGGTGGACATGAAGCAAGAGTTCATAGATCTAACTGCGAACATCTCATTGATGATGGTCTCGGGGAAGAGATACTTTGGTGAAAACCCGAACTGCGAAGTGAAAGAAGCTAGGAGATGCGGGAAGCTGATTCGGGAGTTTTTGGATTACTTCGCACTATTTTTGTTGTCCGATGTGGCACCAGTTCTAGGTTTTCTTGATTGGAAGACCAAGAGAGGAATGAAGAGAACGGCTAAAGGGTTGGATAAAGTTGCTGAAGGTTGGATTGAAGAACACAAGAACAAGAGGAGTGATCACGGTAGGAGTGAAAATGACTACTTGGATATACTCATTAAGATATTGGGACAAGACAAGATTCCTGGTTTGAGTGATACTCACACGAAAATTAAAGCCCTCTGCCTCGTAAGACCTATATACATAAACTATAATATAAAATTTTAATACATTTGTAAGTTTATTTATAATCAAGAAATTTATATTTGTGAACATTTTTTGGTGCAAGAACTTGGTATTGGCAGGGAGCGAGACGGCCATTGTGGTTCTGGTTTGGGCGGTATCCTTGCTCTTGAACAACCCGCATGTCTTGAGGAAAGCTCAGGAGGAGCTGGACAGCAAAATTGGAAAGGAGAGAGTTGTGGAAGAGTTAGACATCAAAGATTTGGTTTACCTCCAAGCCATTGTCAAGGAGACATTTCGTCTATACCCACCAGTCCCTCTCGTTGCTTACAGAGCTGTGGTGGAAGATTTCGACATTGCATTTTGCAAATGTCATGTACCTGCAGGTAATCAAAGGCTACATTACCAATTAATCTTGAGATTAAAGTTCAACAAATATTACCATATTACCAAATGTCGTTAGTTCAACTGGTAAAGATCCTACGCGAAGCTTAGAGATCACATGTTCGAGTGACGTTTTAGACGAAACTAATATTATAAGTTGTGGTTTCCGGAGTAGAGGGATTATGGGTTTTGGTTCATAACCTTCTGGTATTAAAAAAATAAAAAAAAGTTCAACAAATATGATCAGAATGAATGTTATCATCTCTAATATACATAGTTCATTTAACTATTCAGGGACACAATTGATGGTGAGTGCATGGAAGATTCACAGGGATCCAAATGTTTGGTCGAACCCCGAACAGTTCGAGCCAGAGAGATTCTTGACATCTAATAGAGAATTGGATGTTGGCGGGCAGAGTTACAAGTTTTTTCCATTTGGGTTGGGACGAAGGTCATGCCCCGCAATCCCCCTAGGTATGAGGATGGTGCACTATCTCCTAGTCAGGTTTTTGCACAGCTTTGACTTGGCAAGACCATCGAGTCAAGATGTGGACATGACCGAGAGCAATGGATTGGTCAATCACAAAGCCACCCCTCTTGAAGTCAATATCATTCCTAGGCTTCATAAATCTCTATATGAAGTGGATCATATAGGGACTGATAATTAGTACATTGTTCGTGGCCACTGAGTTAAACAAAACAATGCCGGGTCTGTTCCATGATTTTAAATTTGTTATGCTATTTGTGGAAGATTAATTTCATGAAAATAAGTATTTTGGAATATGGTGGTTATCGTAAATTTTTCTATCATAAATTTGTTGAAATTATCAATAAGTTATTTATATTGTAAATTTTGGGGAGTGAATTTTGACTCGAGATATTCAATCCAATGAAAAGCACATCCATTATCGATATAGAGTAGAGAGTTATCATATGATGAAGTCTACCACACGCTGAACATATATGAAAAAAATTATACACTTTTTGAATATCCTAACATGTGGACATTTGATTATAATCACCAACCAAATGTATGATCATAATCACATAGATAAAAGTCTTGTTCTAAAAATCCCCGCTTAGTCCGATTAATCTCGGTTTAATCACTAGACTCATTCTATTTGCCTCGACTAATGACTAATCCCTTAAAAAGTTAGTTATTTTATTATTTTTCGTTTAATCTGATTTATTTCCAATTAATCTCCGCCTAATCTTGCATATCCTAACTTTTTTTAGATTGTAAGTATAAAACAATTTTTCTTTTTGTTATTCAATCATTTAGTTTTAAAATTTGTGATGTTTTACAAAAAGTTTAATAAAAACATAAACTTTTGTCTTAAGAATAGAGTTTTATGTATTTATTATAATTTTGAAAAAAATATTAGATTAATATGTTTGAAAAACATCAAAATAACTCTAAAATAATTCTTATTAATCTTCTATTTTAATCCGATTTTTCTATTAATCGCTAAATTCATACACGGTATGTGATTAACGCTTAGTAATTTTTTAAACAAAGGATAAAAGCATATTATTAATGCATATCCCAGTGTATTACACGTGTTTCAACTACCAACCAGTATAAGGACAAAAACTTGTTCCTTTTAGACACATAAATTATCAACAACTGTTAAACAACGATTTTTAAAGATTTCACTATTATATTTCTTAGCTTCTTACATAATATATGTTCTATCTCTTACAAACTATTAAATTATTAATATAGTTAAATAACTTAGGGGTGGGATTAGGTTCAGTTTTTTTTTTACAAAAACTAAAATCATATAGAGATCGATATAATTTGGTTTGGATTTTACGATGTTTACTGTTTATTGATTTTATAATAAATAAAACTGTATAAAAATTATATGTATTTGTGTTCGGATTGGTTTTTGTTTTGTTTGTGTTTTTTAAGGTTATTTCATATTTTATACAAAAATATATATACTTGTTTACTGCATAATAGAACTTTAAAAGTAAAACGTAGAATATAAATAATATATCAATCAATCTGTAAATAATTTAAAGAGTAGAATAGAAATTTAGTTTATATACCCAAATAATTCAAAGAATAGAATTTCAAAATTATAAGCCCAATAAAAAAAATATTCTTAAACACAATAGAAACTGAAAAATATAACTATATTTGATCATCCGAAATTTTCTTCAAAACCAAAAAAAACATTCGGTTTTACAGATTTTAACCAAATCAAACATTAACCAAAACCTTACTAAAATTGATAATCTAGTAGTTTTTAGGCTAACTCATAACCAAACTAAATCATTTATTTCGGTTAAGTTTGGTTCGGTTTTTTGAGTTATGATTTGTTTTGCCCACCCTTACTTTTGAACCACATGGTTGAAACATGTATTGTCATAATTCAAATTCATGCAAATCTATCTACTACCTTAATCCATAATAGACATACGACAAGAAGTTTCACGTTACATTTTGAGAAAACTATACCTAATCAAATACTATATATCTTGTTAGTTGTCACTTTAATTAAATCAATTAAACTTATTGTATATATTCATTAAAAATAATATTCCATAACTTATTGTATATATTCATTAATAATATTTATTGCATAACTACCGAGATATCTTCTTTGTCTCTAACTCGATGAAATCGTAGTTGGTACTGAATGTATTCCCTAACCACCATGATATGGTTTTGATTATCTTGTTCGTTTCTAATTTTTCAATTTATAAGTCTGAGGTGCATTGGAAGTTCTTGGCTATATATGCATGTGTCAGATCCACAAAAGATTATCTGTGTAAGCAAAAGATTCTTGCCTCCAATAATATTTTGTGTGTCATATTTTTTTTTCTTTTTATAGACTATAGAGTAATGGTTAGACCACTTTGACTACTAAATTTGTATTTGTTATCATGTCTAAAAACATTTGTTTAGTCGTAAAATTCATACTTACAAAGTTCCATTTACTAAATCTGGATGGAACGCAGTTGCCACAGAACTGTTCTACTATTCGTAAAACTGTTTGCGACAAATTCATTTCCATCCATACTTCCATAGCCTAAGCTATATTTGTATTTTTCTTTTTCTGCTCTCTTCTAATTCTTTTTATTTTTTAAAAATTCTTCTCATTAATTATTTCAAAACTTTTCAGAATAGTTACATCTGAGTATTCAAAGTCTTTTTATTTGCTATCAAATTTAACCAAAAAAAAAAAAATGTTTAGTCAGAAATTTTAATGGATTTGAAAAAAAACTCACATGCACAATTTACAATTAGATTCGAGGATGGCTATTTCCATGCAGCCGACGGTTTCTAAATATTGATGCCTTGTAACATGTATATATAACACTCTTCCTTCGAATATTGTGTAGAGAATTTTATTTATTTTGGGATTTTAGAGAATTTTAAGAATTAGTAAGCTGTTAATCTATTTAGTAGTGGATCTTTGAGTTGTTATATTAGTTATTTATTGTCCTTTCATTGAACTAATAATATTCAGAATATAGTTTATAACTCTAAGTAAGTAGGATCAATATGTTTGTTTTTTTTTTTTTTTTTTTTTTTT
>Ga0041059_1000791_pt1 | contig 24750 bp, 16 predicted proteins | sample AraColnosormetaG_FD_56232 | JGI IMG/M metagenome (GOLD analysis project Ga0041059, IMG submission 56232) | Arabidopsis roots microbial communities from North Carolina, USA - Col MF nosort | ecosystem: Host-associated > Plants > Roots > Unclassified | place: USA: North Carolina | collected... | reverse complement strand
ATGTACAATTTTTTTTTTTTTTAAGTTTATCTTGTATATATAAAATATAGTAGGTAGAAATTATTTTTTCATTCCATCAAGTTAATTTGTAAGAATTTACCCCCACCAAAAAAACAAAAGGTAAGTGTGAATAACTTGCTCACATTAGTGCGGATGATGTGTTTAATACATGTAATAACCAACAACTTTTGACGTATTATCCATCTGAAAAAGATGAAAGAGACCTCATCATCTCTATACGAGAGAACGTGTTACCCTAATGGGTATAAATAATACGCCAACCTATGCAAGAAAATCATATCATCACACTTAAATCTTTCAAAACACCTTTAAATCTTTCAAAACACCTTTAGTTCTTACAAAACACCTTTAGTTCTTGCAACACAAATATTATTGCAAGATGATGAACAATTTGTAGAATGTTGCTCATCATGCTCACGCAAACGAAGGTAAATGTCAATAAGATTTAGACAGATCAAGTTATATAATTCTCTAATCTTCCCTCTTCTTCCTTTGTCTAACAACAATTATTATTATTTTCAAGATTTCGTCCAACTTCTTCAAACTTCTAGAAACAATTGGCTTGATACAATGGACCTATCAAAAGTATTGCCATATATTCCAGAATCTATAAGATTGATGTTGTCTACTGTTGTGGTAGATGTTGTGACAGGTGCTCGAGATCGCTTATCTTGGAGTGATAGTCCAGATGGTCGCTTCACCGTGAGGTCAGCACACTCAATCCTTACGAGAGATGAAGTACCACGTCAACAATCATGGAGGATGTTTGAGCGAGTCTAGAGAGTTGTGGTACAAGAACGTGTGAGGATTTTTCTCTGGTTAGTGGTTAACCAAGATATTATGACCAATGTGGAAAGAAAGAGAAGAAATATTTGTGACACAAATTTATGTCAAGTATGTAAGAGTGGCGAAGAGACTATTTTACATGTCTTGAGAGATTGTCAGGCGATGGCAAGCATTTGGAGTCGCTTGCTTCCCCCTAGGCGGTTATATGTGTTCTTTACACAATCATTGCTTGAATGGGTATACAGTAATTTGGGAGAACAAGAACTTGTCGGAGGTTATCCGTGGGCTACTTTATTCGCTTTGGCAGCATGGTGGGGTTGGAAACGGCGCTGCAGAAATGTGTTTGGGGAGAATAGGAAATGTCGAGATAGAGTTCGTTTCCTAAAGGATTCAGCGAAAGAGGTGGTGGAGGCTCACTCGCTGCTTGGGAGTAATCGAGGTAATGTAACTAGGGTGGAGAGACAAATAGCATGAGTTCCGCCAGGAGATGGTTGGCTGAAGTTAAACACGGATGGCGCATCACGTGGAAATCCGGGTTTAGCAATAGCTGGTGGTGTTTTACGGGATAATGAGGGTATTTGGTGTGGTGGTTTTGCGGGAATCTCGGAGTTTGTTCGGCTCCTTTAGTTAAGTTATGAGGTGTGTATTACGGGCTTTTCATAGCTTGGGAGAAAAAGGCTACGCGGGTGTAGCTGGAAGTGGATTCAGATATGGTGGTGGGTTTTCTTAAAACATGGATTAGCGATTCGCATTCTCTGTCTTTCCTAGTACGTTTATGTTATGGCTTCATTTCGAAGGACTAGATTGTCCGAATTACTCATGTGTATAGGGAAGCTAATCGTCTCGCAGATGAATTAGCAAACCATGCTTTTTTGTTACCTTTGGGGTTTCATAGTTTTCCCCTTAGGCCTGATTTTGCTACTTCGATTATTTTTGAGGATGCTAGTAGTGCTACGCGCCCACGGAATGTTCGTGTGTAATTTTTTTATTTTGTTTTTTAATAATATGGGAGACTAGTCTCCCTCATTCTAAAAAAAATAAAAAATTATAATTATATAAAATAGATATAAAATTATTAATTACATAATAATACACACAAAAAATGAATATCAAGAAAAATCTCTCTCTCTCTAAATCAAAATCAAATGAGAGAAGAGAGGCGATACGACGAACGATTGCATCTCTTCGATTCCTACGGCTGTCTCTCGCTCGCCGAGAGTTTTCTTCGCCAGTTTCCGGCGGTTACTTCAGGGATGAATAACGGTAGAACGGTTGTGGACCCCATAACTGCTTCTCAACCAAACCTATTTATACCCTGCGCATGTCTCTGTTCTCGTTGGGTTGATCAGAGTGAAAGTACACAAATTCCTTTGTTCATATTGACAATGGCAGATAATCTCCAACGACAACTGCAAGATATTGCGTTAGGAATACAAGAGGAAGCAATCAATCTCCCGATTAAAATTTGTGATGAGGCTCTTCAGGAAACTCAATTTAGTTTCATTGCAAAACCGGTGAACCCAAGGAAACAAAATCTTCGGGCAATGCTGAGTGCTTTGCCTCGCCTCTGGGGCGTAGGTGAAGAGGTGGTAGGCAGAATTCTGGAGAATCAAAAAATTCAATTCCTTTTCCAATCTGAAGAATCCATGTCCTCAATTCTCCGGCGAGGGCCTTGGTCTTTCAACGATTGGATGTGTGTCATTCAACGATGGACTGCTTTGCATACGGTTGTTGAATTCAAAAGAATCCCTTTCTGGATTCAGATCAGAGGAATCCCACTTCGATTCCTCACCTTGAAAATGATCATTTCAATTGGTGAGCGTATGGGATTGTTCCTTGAGACAGACTTTGGTAGAGATGGCGTGGTCCTCACAGACTACGTACGGGTCATAATCCTCTGGAACATCGAGGACCCGTTACGCTTTCAGAGGATTTTCCAGTTTAGAGAAGAGACATGTGTCTTGAAGTTTTGATATGAGAAACTCAGGAATTTCTGTACCACATGTGGAATGTTGAATCATGATGCTGCTAAATGTCCAACCTCTGGAAATCAGGATCCTCCTCAGCCTGGTGATGATGATGACGATGTTGATAATGATGCTGATGATGACCATCCCGATGTACCAGATGTCCATCCCAATCTGCCACACGATCCAATGAATCAGCAATTTCCCGATGAGAACACTGAAGAAGAGCACCATAATGCTTCCAAAAAGAGGAAAACCAACGCTTCTACTTCTCAGACCGACTATAGCTTTCCTTTGGTGTGTTGTGATATGCGCCAAGCCTATGCAACAGAGGATACCCAACACTGCGTTGCCAAAAGACAGAGGAGAGAATCAGAAGTGCTAGAAGTCTGGAACTGGTTCATGGCACCACATAAAATATCGGGTACAGTACGCAACAACAATGGGAGAACCACTTCAACCACCCCACACACTTACCGAGAGGGCACGGTGGGCCAGAAGCCACCGGAGCCGCCATGAATACAGCGTTTTGGAACTACCGGGGCTTAAAAGGGTCCCTGGTAGTTCGACGCCTCAAAGGGATTAAGAAATCTTATTCCCCGGACTTACTCTCTTTGATTGAGACAAAGAATCCGGATGACGTTGTTCGGGATGTGGCAGCTCAGTTGGATTATGATAATGTGAAGTGTGTGTCGCCTTTGGGCATAGGCGGTGGTTTAGCTTTGATGTGGAAGAAGTCTGTATCAGTTAATTTCTTTTCGTTTGATGCAAGACTCATTGATTGTAAGATAAGTAATAAAGAAGCTTCTTTTTGTTTCTCTTGTGCCTATGGCCATTCGATCAGAAAGTTAAGACATATTCTATGGGAAAGAATTGAGAGAATCACAATACATAGACAAGGGCCTTGGTTAATGTGTGGGGACTTCAATGAAATACTCGATGCCAGTGAAAAAAGGGGTGGTCGTGTTCGTCAAAATTGGAGTTTTGTGGATTTTCGAAATATGGTTAACACATGCAAAGTATCAGATCTTCCATTCACAGGAAACAATATGACTTGGGTTGGCAAAAGGAAAACTCATTATTTGGAATGCTGGCTTGATAGAGCAATGGCCAATGATCAATGGAAAACAAGTGTCCCTGCTTCTGAGGTTGAGTACTTGGAGTTAATTGATTCAGACCATCGACCTGCTATCATTAAGATCCGCAAAACAACAGAACAAGGTACACGCTGCTTTCGTTTTGACTCCAGATTGTGTAACAGACCTGAGTTTGAGTCGATTGTCGAATATGGTTGGAACCATATACCCGCTTCTAGATGCTCTGTTGTAGAACGAATCCGAAACTGCAGATCTCATATATCAAGTTGGAAGAGAACAAACAACACAAATTCTGCTAAACGGATGGCGGAGCTGACTGTGACCATTGATAACGCAAGCACTGACTTCTCTGTTTCAAATGATCATCTCCGTAATCTCAGAAGGGAACTACTACTTTCCTATCGTGAAGAAGAAATGTATTGGAAACTGAAAAGCCGAATACAATGGCTTAATGAAGGAGACATTAACACCCGTTTTTTCCATGCTTCTACAAAGAACCGCATAGCTCGAAATCGTCTACTCTCAATCCAAGATTCAGATGGTAGCGACATCTATGGTAATGGAAACATCGCGGCTAAAGCTGAGAAATATTTTGGGGAACTGTTTAGTAGTTCTAATCATCGAGACTTGACAGCAATTCTGCAACATATCCAACTGGTGGTGTCACCTGCTACAAACGAGCTTCTGTTGACGGATATTACTACAAAGGAAATACGTTCTGCCTTGTTTGCAATTGGGGCAACCAGAGCTCCGGGACCATACGGGTTCACAGTATCTTTTTATCGTCAATATTGGGATATTGTTGGCCCTGAGATAACGAAAGAAGTGAAAAAAATCTTTGAAACGGGACAGATGGAAACTCCATGGAATCATACAAACCTCTGTTTAATACCAAAGATCGAACACCCAAAGACAATGAAGGACTTTCGACCAATCAGTTTATGCAATGTTCTCTACAAGATAATCTCCAAAATATTGGTACAGAGGTTAAAAGCAGTTCTCTCGTCGGTTGTCTCTGAAAATCAAGCTGCTTTCATACCTGGACGTCATATAACTGACAATGTGTTCATCGCCCATGAGGTTTTCCATTCACTACGAGTTAAGAAACGATGTGCAAACGAGTATATGGCGGTCAAAACAGATATTAGTAAGGCGTACGATCGGATCGAATGGAGTTTCTTGGAAGAAGTTCTAAAAAAAAAGGGATTTGCAACTCGCTGGATCCAATGGATCATGGATTGTGTCCGTTCTGTTTCCTTCTCGGTATTGATCAATGGAAGTCCATACGGGAAGTTTTCACCTTCCCGAGGTCTGCGACAAGGAGATCCTCTATCACCATACCTCTTCATACTATGCTCCGATGTCTTAAGTTCCATGATGACTAACGCACAACAGACGGGGAAAATAATAGGAATCCAAGTTAGTAATGGTGGTCCCTCCATATCCCATTTACTCTTCGCTGATGATTCTCTATTTTTCCTAAAAGCGGATCGCAAAAATAGCCTCAATCTTCTTAACATTTTTAAAGAGTATGGGGAAGCGTCAGGTCAGATTATAAACTTTGATAAATCATCAATAACATTTGGGAGTCGTGTCTACCAAAAAACAAGGGATCATGCAATGCAGACTCTACAAATACCAAATATTGGGGGCGGGGGAAAATATTTGGGACTTCCCAAGCAATTTGGTCGAAAGAAAAAAGAAATGCTCCAATACATTTCCGAATCTGTCCGTAAGAAAATAAATGGTTGGCAAAATAAGTTTCTCACTGCTGCAGGGAAAGAGACCCTCATTAAATCAGTAGCTTTTGCGATGCCGGTCTACTCGATGAATGTATTTGCGCTCCCAATGGAACTTTGCTCCGACCTCAATAGTATGATAACGAGATTTTGGTGGGGCACTACGGCAACAAAAAAGAAACTGTCATGGGTTTCCTGGAAAAAAATGACAAGACCAAAGAGAGAAGGGGGTTTAGGATTCCGAGACCTGTACCAATTCAACCAAGCACTACTTGCAAGCCAGGTATGGAAACTGCTACAAAGACCACAAAGTCTGCTCTATAGAATGCTTAAAGCCAGATACTTTCGACATGGGAATTTCCTTAGTGCGTCACGAGGCACGAGACCGTCTTATGGATGGAGTTCCCTTCGGTTTGGATGTGAATTGTTGAATCTCGGGACACAGAAGAACATTGGAGATGGTTACACAACCCAAGTGGGCAATGAGCCGTGACTACCAACCACTCTACCCCGGCCACCTCTGTTATTAGCAACGACGGACCCGAAAACAACGGTTTTGGCTTTACTCTGTCCGACTACATCTCAATGAGATGAACAGAAACTCACCGCACTAATCGATCCGATTGACCATCCAATTATCCGGAAAATATATGTACCCCTTATACCAGCACATGACTCATATGTGTGGAGCTTTACAAAGGATTGCTGCTACACTGTCAAATCAGGATATTGGGTAGCAGCAACAAAGAGCACAAGTGAGCCACCTATCACTCTGCCGCTATCTTCACACCCTGATATTGCCGACCGTTTATGGAAACTAAACATTGTCCCCAAATTGAAGCATTTCTTGTGGAGGACAGCTTCGCTTGCTCTCGGGGTTGCCGATAACCTAAGGCGACGGAACATCATCATCAATCCATACCGTGCACACTGTTGCACGGAAGCTGAAACAGGGAATCACATCTTTTTTTCCTGTCCGCATGCGGAAGCGGTATGGAGGACCACTTGCCTAGACACCACCATACCATGTAACTCGCAAACACCCCTGGAAGACAAATTAAGGTACCTCTTTAGGATTCACGACGATAGGAATGTCGATGAATTACACAGGTACCTCCCTTTTTGGATTATGTGGAGATTATGGAAATGCCGTAATGATCTAATATTCAACAAAAAGCTTATTCCGGCACGGGAGACGCTCGAACTGGCAACAACGGACACTCAGGAGTGGATTGAGAATGTCATTAAACAAGTGAACACAATTCCGGCTCCTCACACACAGAGAACAAGAAGAGATAACTGGCTACCACCACCTAGGGGATGGGTGAAATGTAATTATGATGCGTCGCATCATGAAGGAGCTGGAGCCTCAGGACTTGGTTGGATAATTCGTGATTCCAATGGCTTTGTGTTGGACTGTGGTATGGGACAATTTGAAGGACGAAATACGATAGAAGAAGCTGAATGTACATCACTTATCTGGGCAATACAGGCTGCGTGGGGATTAGGATACCGAAACGTAATATTCGAAGGGGATAATAAAACCATCAACCAAGTTATTAATACGTACGGTGCTCATCTTCGACTCAAACACTACATGGGGACAATACAACATTGGAGAAGTGGTTTCATAAACTCGAAATTCTGTTTCACCCATCGTGAACAAAATGCCTGTGCCGATCTATTAGCGAAAAAAGCTATTTTAGGTCCAAATCTCTGGTCTTTTGTATCATTCTTGTCCTGTATTTTTGATGTCTCTTGTAAACAATGATTATGACACTCGTCACTAATAAAGGTTTTAGAAGGAAAAAAAAAAATGAATATCAAAATCAACAAAAAACCATAACCAAAATTTTTTCCAACAATTTTAAAAACAAAAACCCATGCATGTATGTTCATCTAGTTTTTAAAAAAATAATACAAGTGTATATACTGTACTTTGTATATATTATCAAAATGCATGCAAAGATATGAAGATAAAATAGTATAATATTAGATATTTAGAAAGAAATCAATGTACCCCCTTATGCTTTAAGGGACTCATATTTATAATTTACATTAATTTGTTAATTAATGTACTAAGCGCTCTTAAAAGTGTTCGCTTTGATTCTCTAATCAATGTTGTAACGTCTTCATTTGAATTCCTTTGAACCCTTCATGGGCCTCCGAATGCTCGGCCCGTTACCCATTCTCAAACTCATCTCCTTTTCGCTCCGTTGTACAAACTCTTCGGTTCGCTCGGCTTCAACTATGGGCTTCGGTCGAGAGCATGTCCCGTTGACCGTTGTCTTGTTGACTTTTAGGTGGCAAGCTTCGGATGGATCCGAACACATAGTTCGAGATTCGACACCAACAAAAATAACGATATTAATTTGAGTATTAGATTGAGACTTGTGTTATGTATGAATTGATGTTTGTGTTATGAAATGATATTACATGTATCATGATCATATGAGTTAGCGACTTTAAAAATCAAGGTTTATATAGTAAAATATAACCAAAAAGAACCATAATTTAGTTTAATTAATTTGGGTAGAATTTCTCTAATCCCAAAAAAAAACCCGACAAAACCCTATCGAAAGAATCCAAACCAAATGCTCTGCCTAGCTTAAACTCGTATAGTCTTGACTAAATAAAGGCATAAAGCTCATGTAGTCTAGTAAGCAAACTCATATTGGATGTGTTTTGTTAGTACATGTCTTCGCAGGACAAGTTTTGAGAAGTATTGCCATACACAGAGAACAGAGGGATCCAAACCAATGGCCAAAGCAAACTACAAGACACAATCAAATTAGAATACTAGCTCAAGAAGCAAATCTTCCAATCTCCCTGAAGAATAATTAGGTCATTTATTACACAAGTGTACATTTTTATTGGATTTAAGTTGGGATCAAAACGTGATTGTTCTGAGAATCTCTGACTTTGGTATTCCTTCTGTTGCCCTCCATATTATGTTTTCCAGTTTCGAACATAGCTTCTTGTAGAACTGCGATACCACAAAACAAAATATCACTCTAATCCGCAACACAGTAATGATGCAACTATTGTTATTGGATATATATTTATAAACCTTGTGATATTCAAGAGTTTCACCAGCAGCCTTTCTTACGTCTACCATGAAAAGCGATGGTGCCACCTCGTAAATCTGCATGTAGGTTAATTTCAATTTGCTAGATACCCTTAAACTGAAGCAAAGCAAACTTATATTACAATCACAACAAGCAATAATTACCTCTATCACAACAGCTAACTGTCCGGCCTTGATCGAAGATAATCCCTCGAGCCTTGTCTGTTGAGCACATAGACGTAACAAATCATAACAATTGTACTCTCTGCTAACATTAAAAATGATAATTCACACTAGGACTTTCGTTTTTGAACGCCAGAGATATAAACTAAGTTTCCTTGTCAATCTTATCAATCTATCTACACATGCGTTTAACAGTTGAGAGTTTTAAAATAATGCATAATCTCTGTGATAAGTGTAATATGCTAGGAATTCGTTACCTTGAAGTTTCGTGTATGAGACTTAAAACCCATTGAGTTCGCTACAGCCTCAATGTTAGCAATTATCTCACTAGGTTCCCTTCGAGAAACAAAACGGGTTTGCCTTTTAACAAAATCCTGCGAGATCAAAGGATCAGCCATCAATATGCAGGAACATTTTGGATTCCATTTGTATCTACTAATGCCATGCAACCAATCATCTAATGAACTTATAGTTATTATAACAAACTAAGAACACAGCATCATAAGGCAGTCAAAACGGGCAGTCTGAAGAATAGATGCTACCGACATTCTTTTATTCGAAATGGAGATCTCTATGACCAGTAATAGAAAATCAGGTACTACCTGTCGCCTGTCAAATAGTGCAGATAAATTTAAGCCTTGTGATAAGGTAATCATCTCAAAGGCATTCATCATCAGGGGCCCTTCATCATTTCTCTCTACATTCTCCGCTACATAACTGCCCTGTGAACAAGTGCAATTGACAGGTCAACTTAATGAAAAACAAGTAAAAGTAACTTTAGCTAAGACAGATACTGAGGTTTTAGTTTAACAATTGAAGTACAAGTTTTAGAAGAGCAAGAGCCTGAGTTTAAGTAAAACATTCTAAATATGCATTAGAAATTACGGTATCTATATATATCTAGGCTATACCAAAGCTAAGACAATCTTAGCAGGAGATATATATTGATAGGTACATGAACATTGTAATTAGCCCTAGGGGTATTCTGGATTTTGTCTAGGGTTTTTGGTCGAGAATAGAGAATTCTCTTGTAAATCTAAGTCTTCCTAAGGTCTATGGTTTGGCGAATTGAATAAAGAAGCAGTTTACAGGTTTGGTAACTAACACATGCCTACTATTTTGTTCTATCCTGTAGCAAACACTTCTTCTTGGTCATCCAAACGTTCCTAAGAGATCTTAACATTTAAATGGAATTGACCAGCAAAGAGCATATAATGAAGGCGAAGCACAAACCTCAATTCCATCAAAAACTGCACGAATATCATCCAAATTCACTTCTTCTTCTTCCCTTGCTCGTATAGGCACATAATTTAATCTGAACCAAGGATCTTTCTTGATTCCTTGAATTTGAATACGCTGCTCTAATTGAGAAACAATAATAGATAAACAGATATAATTACTAGAACATTAAATATCACCAAAACCTGATAGCTAGGAGAGAACAAAGCAAAATACTCACTGTTTTGGGATTGGGGTCAAGTATCCTATGTATTAAAAACTTCACTTCTGCGGAAAACCACGGTGGACAAGAAAACTCTGCTGCATTTATCTGTAAATAACAATGTGTAAAAGCTCAAAACTAAGGGTGAAATTGCAAAACCAAATCAATAAACGGTTTGACAAAAGCCATGACAAGGAATTCATGATTTCTTCCCGAAAGATATGTTACTTACTTTTCTGTACAACCCTGGAAGATCCGTCTCGGAAAAAGGTAAATATCCAGCCAATATAACGAAAAGAATAACCCCGCAAGACCAAATATCAGCTGCTGAACCATCGTAACCCTGTCCACTAAGTACCTCTGGAGCTACATAGTTCGGAGTTCCACATGTGGTACGCAGAAGTTCTACTCCCTGATTGAGTATATAACAAGTTAATGACCACGTAAGCAGACTGCTGAAGCAGAGATAAGAGCACTTACTTCCTGAGGCAATGCACTGAGTCCGAAATCCGAAACCTTCAGATTTCCATTTGTATCGAGTAAAAGATTTTCTGGCTAGATAACATAACATAGCGACACAAAAATATCAAGTCTGGATTGCAACGCAGTGAGATATTCTGAGGAATATTGGTAAACAAAAACACGTCTTTACCTTTAGGTCACGGTGGTAAACACCCTTGCAGTGACAATGAGCAACAGCATCTACAAGCTGTTGAAAGTATTTCCGAGACTCACTTTCTTCAAGCCTCCCTTTATGAACCTGCATGAAAGATTTCATATATTAAAAAATTAAGTAGAGAGGTTTTAACTAATGGACGCTGCCTACAAGTATGGAAGTTCCGTACAATTCTATCAAAGAGCTCTCCTCCTGTCACAAACTCCAAAACTATATATATTTTCGAAGGACTCGCCAACACCTACATCGGGAAAATCACAAAAAAACAACAGAAGAACAATGATGCAAAAACACTTCAGAGATAAAATTTCGCAGATGCATGGAAACAAACAAACATACCTCATACAACCTCACTATGTTCGGGTGACGAACAATCTTCATTATAGATATCTCTCTTTTTATCTGTAAAAGAGCTTTAAACGAAATCAAAGATCATACCATTGACGCAACAACCTTAGTTTCCATGTAAAAAACAATCCAGAACATACCTGATCAACCATTCTGTTCTTAAGTATTGTACTCTTAGCCATAATTTTGATGGCTACATTATCACCAGTGTCTGTGTTCCTCGCAAACTTAACCTTAGCAAAGGTTCCTTCACCTATTGTGCGACCAACCTCGTACTTGCCCACTCTTCTCATTTTCTTTGTCATTCTTTACAAACTTTTATCTGATCCATTGACCACAAGCTATCAATCAGATTATTCAGAGACTTAGTAAAAACCTCTTTCCTTAAACGTTTATGATTTCGATTTCAATTACTTTACGTATTGTTTGCTAATTTTAGCTCCTACACATCCATATATACAAAATTACTCTGTATCCATAATTTTGATTTCGCAGCATAAATCAACATAAATTCGATCAAGGAAACGACGAAAAGGTAAGGATCAAGATCATAATCAATATATAAAATTCGTACGGCTGGAATTGCGATTGGGCGTAGTCGAAAGAGAATCGTGAAATACCAGAATTGGATTCGCAGAGAAGGGTTGATGAAAGAGGCGTAGGAGAGAAGGAAGGCTCGTGATGCGATTCGCGAAAGCCGTGAATCGTCGATGCGAACGTCCGTGCAGATCCGTTGAGCATTTCGGGTCGGGTTATTTGACTGTACCCGTATACGACCTGAATTAGTCGTTCGGGTCAATTATCCGTTTGGGTGATTAAACTTTTAAAAACTAACATTGCATTTTGAATCTTTCAATTTAATAATTGTGAGGTTTTCAAAATTTAAAAAAGAAAAAAAAAACTAATCTAATATCACTTATCAATTTAGTAAATTATTTTTAAAAAATAAACATATAGTATTTTCAAAATTTATTTTAATTTTTTTCAAATTATCTAGACTATGATTAATCGAACTCAAATTAGTAAAATTTTCTATTTTTAACTACAAATTTTTAACTTCATTTAAGTCAAGCAAGGTTCAAAAAAACCAAGAGAACAAGGATGTCTAAGTTTAAGACAAAGCATACAAAGATACTTTCCAATGCTACAAAGTGATATATAAAAAAGTTCGATAAGGATTCGTGAGAGTTTGGAAACAAACACTAGGGAAAAATTTGGCGTAAGTGATAACACGGTTTATCGACGGTTCATTCACAAAGCAATGGTCAAAAAGATGGTCACGGTCAATATACTAGGTGATGTTGAAGAGGCTTTTATGGCCTAGATTTTCGCCGGCACGAGAAGAGCTTCATCAACAAGGAAGAGGACTATGGTTCTATAGTCGGTTGGGATTTGCTTTAAAGGTTCAAGATCTTTTTTAAAAAGTTTGAAAACTTCTTGATAGTCCTATAGTCGGTTGGGATTCACATTAAATGTTCAAAAATCATACATACAAAGTAACGATGACAATGTCAATGAAAAATTGGCAATGAAGATGATAAGAAGGAATACAAGAGCAAGAAAATAATGAATGTGAAGAGAAATATGAAATGTAGGTGTTGGTGGCTAATTGAATATAAGAAAAAATATTGATAAGAATGAAAAAGTATTACAGTAATATTTTTGCATTATTAAAAATAAAAATAACTATACATTAGTACTTTTGCATTATGTTTTTTTATATAAATAACGTAAATGAAACTTACAAAACAATTCCGTTAAAAAGTTATCAATAGTAATTTTTGATTATTAACTTATGATCATATGTAGGGGTGTCAAAATGGGTCAAAATTCATGGGTCAACTCAACTCAACTCAACCCATGAACCCTAATGAGTTGAAATTTTTGACTCAAATGAGTTGATGAGTCAAATGAGTTGATGAGTCAATTGGTTTGATGAGTAAAATGAGTTAGGTTGTAATGGTTAATGGTTTCCATGGTTTATCCAATTAACCCATCAAATTTTGTAAAATTGAATAAAACCAACTAAAATCTCTAAACCAATGCCAATTTAGGTTTAACCAACACATCTAAACCAATTTAATAAAATTAATATTTTTCCAAATTTCTTAAATATACAAGCAATGAAATTGAGAAAAAGTAAACTCGTAATTTTTCCACCAAAAAACATAAATCCGTGATTTTCCCGCAAAAAAAAGTAAACCCGTGATTTTCTCGCAAAAAACGTAAACCCGAGATTTTCCCGCCAAAAACGTAAACACGAGATTTTCCCGCCAAAAACGTAAACCCGAGATTTTCCCGCCAAAAACGTAAACCCGAGATTTTCCCGCCAAAAACGTAAATCCATAATTTTCTCGCCAAAAACGTAAACCCGTAATTTTCCCACCAAAAACGTAAACCCGAGATTTTCCCGCCAAAAACGTAAATCCATAATTTCCCCGCCAAAAACGTAAACCCGTAATTTTCCCGCCAAAAATGTAAATCCCGTGATTTTCCCGCCAAAAACGTAAACTCGTAATTTTCTCGCCAAAAAACGAAAACCCGTGATTTTCCCGCCAAAAACGTAAACCCGTGATTTTCCCGCCAAAAACGTAAATCCGTGATTTTCTCGCCAAAAACGTAAATCCGTGATTTTCCCGCCAAAAACGTATACCCGAGATTTTCCTGCCAAAAACTTAAACCCGTAATTTTCCCGCCAGAAACGTAAATCCGTAATTTTCCCGCAAAAAACGTAAATCCATGATTTTATCGTCAAAAACGTAAATCCATAAAAAGTGTAATACGTAAATATCCTAAGTTTGATGATAATGAATTAATAATGATAATTATTTATTATGTTTTGTAATAATAATTAATTAAATTATTACTTAAATGGGTTAACCCATTTAACAACTCAACCCATCAAATTAAATGAGTTATGGGTTGACCCAACTCATTTTGTTACCCTAAACTCATTTGATTATAAGTTGAGTTGAGTTGACTTACCCATTTTGACACTCCTAATCATATGTCAATGTATAGCTAATTAGCTACTAAAATGATTACTAAACAAAAAACATATATTAAGACAATCGATAACAACAAACCTCGCATAGCGGGGGTTAATAACCTAGTCTATACTCTTAAAAAAGTCGAGATTATTTGCTTCTTAGAGCATCCACATAGATTTTAAACAACCAATCGAGATTAGCCATCTCGCTAATTAACATTTATTAAATTATTCTTTTTCTATTTTTTAAATTTTTTGTAAAATAGAAAAAAACCAATATATGAAAATAAAAAAAATATTTTAAAATATGGAAAAGTTTCTAAATGTTTTGTCACCAAATAATATAAACATTATCAAAATATAAATTTCTATTTTATTAAATTTATAAACGAAAATAAATAATTTATTATTAGTCTCTCTAAATTTATTAGTGCTTCATAGATAATTACAATCAATATTTAATCACAATAAGTATCTCATTAAATGATATTTTTAAAATTTACGCTTTTTATATTAAAAACAAAATATTGAAAGAAAATGAATTGTAATAAATATGAGAAATGATGACAATATATGGAAGCAAGATGTATATAAATTTAGTTATTATAATACATTAAATAATTCATATTAATCTCACAATTTTGATTAATCTATCCTATTTTTATAAGTGAACAATCCCGATTAATCGAATCACTATTGATATTTTTGACATCACGTTAATTAATATTATTAAATTATATATTATATAGATTAAGATATTTATGAAAGAAAAAAATATATATGTAAAACATAGAAATGTAAACTTTTGGAAAACAATATATGAATATGAAAAGAAAATCTGTAGAAAAAAAAGAATGTAAATTTTTGAAGAACAATATGTGAATACATTAAACTTATATTTTTATTTTGTTAATCTTCATATTTTCCAACAAAAAATATATTCAATTAACCCTATATCTTTTCAATATTAAATAATAACCTGATGCATCTAATTCTATCATATTTTTTAACATTGTAAACTTTGAGCTATCAGTAACGGTTAGGGTTGGTTACTACTTTTCACGGCGTTTCTTTCTATTTATTTTTTTAACTTTTGCAATTGTGAAAACTTATCTCGTTGTCGGTATGTTTCTGCTTTATATCTTCGATAAGTCGTAAAACATGTGTTTTTGTATGATGTTGTTTGCGTAGAATTTTGTGCTCTTTCATATTGGTTATGAATTGTAAGACCTTAATTGAAGTAAATTTTTGGGCATAAAGAAGAAGGAACGGCGACAAAAATACATGTTTTAGTAGCTATACACTCCCAAGTAATTTTTAATTTTGTAGCATTAAAATTTAGACTGAAACCTAAATCCAGTATAAGTGTGAAACTATCAATAATTGAGTGCATGTGGTGGCTCTGTTGGTTTTAAATTGCAAAAATATTACGAGAAAATAGACAATGATTATGATTTTGGAGGTTTCAGACGATTTGGTGGGAAACAAATCATATTGTACTTAAAAATAAATTATTATGAATTGTTATTCGTCGGTTTTGACGAATGCATCATCAATGTGCCCTAAAAGTGTCACGAGCTAATAAATCTAGGGAAGTGGTGGTGGCGATAGAAGATAAGGAACATACATGTAAGATCGTGTTAGGAATCTATCTTGGGAAATATTTCTAAACCAAAATTGTTAAAATTGTTTATGTTAAACGATAAGTGGATGCATTATGGACAATAAAACAACATCTTGCGTGGTTCTTTTTTTGAACTTAGGTTTTATATACTTGGGTTGGATGATATCTAACTGAGTACCAATTCCAAAAAAGAAAAAGGAATTAGTAAGGCGTAAAAAGTGGTAATAAATTTAGTTGATGAAAGTTTCCTTGCATTATGAATAATTATCGTTAAAATTTAGGTAACAAAGACGGTTGATTTTTTATTTAAAAATGACAGAGAAAGAGAGAAACTCGGTTGACACCATAAGATAAATTAGCATTATCAAATATGACAAAAAATGAGAAAATGTTATGACATGACATCTTTATGACAACATTTAGTTCATATATATGTAGCTCAACATAATGACGAGGTGTCTGATATTACTGTCATGAGGTTGAATGGTGGGATATAGATTGAAACAACTTCTTCAACAAGTTCGAGAAGATTTCTTTCAAATTTCAGATCTGACCAAATATGTGGAGATAACAAACAAAATTCCAACTTACTCGGAATAATCTGAAATTTGGTAGAGTATACGGGAGATGGGAACTAAGGGATCGAATTTCGAATTGAGAAGGTGAAATGAACTAAGTCGTTTTATTAGTTAATTCATAAGTTTATTGAACTATGTTTGGTTAAGGTTACTAAGTTTAAATTTCTTACTCTGTTTTTAGCTACATAATAACGAATATTTTATATAGAATAATATGCAAAGGATGAGGAAAAAAATGAAAAAGATAACGAGGAAGATGAAGATGAAGACTATAACGAAGAAGCGGAGGTGAAAGTAATGATGACAATAGAAAAAATGAATACTTGCTAAGAATGCCCTTTCACCACTACTTCTTTCATTTATGCCCTTTCATGTTGTCATTTTCATTTATACCCTCTTTTAATTTTTAATGACTATTTTACCCCTATTTGGAAAAAAGTTTAGGTTAACAAAATAAAATATTCATTTTACCCGCTTAAAATATTCCAAAAATAAATTTCCCGCCAAAATTTTACCGCCAACAAAATTTTCCCACCAAAAAAAGATTCCCGCAAAAAAAAAAATTCCCAAAAGATTTTTCCCGCAAAAAAAAATATTTGCGGGAAATAGATATACAAGGGATTTTAAAAGATTTTTAAAGGATTTTCAAAGATTTACAAAGATTTTTAAAGAATTTACAAGGGTTTTAAAACCCTTTAAAACTCTTGTAAATCTTTTTAAAACCTCTTATAAAGGTTAACAAGAGTTTTAAAATAGTTTTAAAATTATGAAAGGGTTAACAAGGGTTTTTAAAATATTTACAAGGGGTTTTAAAAGATTTTTAAAAGATCCACAAGAGTTTTCAAATGGTACAAAAAAATTTTAAAGGGTTTACAAGGGTTTTTAAAAGCTTTTTAAATGGTTTACAAGAGTTTTAAAGGATTTACAAGGAGTTTTAAAAGATTTACATGGGTTTTAAAACCCTTTAAAAAAAGTTTAAAGATATACAAGGATTTTAAAAGATTTACAAAGGTTTTTAAAAGATTTTAAAAGGTTCACAAGAGTTTTAAAATATTTACAAATAATTTTTAAGAGTTAAAAAATGATTTAAAGACTTTATAAGAGTTTTAAAAATATTTTAAAAGGATTTACAAATATTTTTAAAATCCTTGAAAGTCCTTTCAAAACTCTTTAAAAACTCTTGTAAATCTTTTAAACCCATTGTAAAAAGTTTTAAAATGATTTACAAAGGTTTTTAAAGGGGGTTTAAAGTATTTACATATATATTTAAAGACTTTATAAATATCTTAAGAGGTGTTGGACAACAAAAAAATTATTGTTGCAAAAAGGTAGTAGAAAAGAGTATTTTTGCAAATCCCCCCAAAAAATTGATAATTAATATGACAAAAAGAAATATGAAAATTAAGAAACAATAAATGTGAAGAGATATAAGAAGACATAGGTGTTAACATCCAATTGAATATGAGAAAACAAAATTGATTTATGATTCTTTTGATTAAATTTGATTTTTAAATACTAATGACTTTTATAATTTTTCATAGTGTATTTGAAATGAAATTCTTACTTTAATTTAAAAACTATAATCAATCACCAAAATATATCAAAAAGTATTCACGCGTAGCATGGGGTCAAAACCTAGTCTACATTATATAAAAGTTGAGATTATAAGCTCAAAAAATCGTCCACATAGAATTTTAAAAACATGATTTATTGGTCCACATCTATATTTAACATATATTTTCAAAGTAACTTAACAAAAAAAAATTAAAAAAAATGATATCTACCATAAACTTGAAAGAAAAATCATCGTCAAAATAGGTAACAAAACTAATTATTCTTTTCTTGAAAAAAATAAATTTAGCCCGGTTAGAATGCGCGGTTACAAACAAAATCACCGTCATTGGAAAATGTTGGGTTTTTCCTCTATAATAGAAGTGACACAGATTTGTGTTTGCCGTCGAAGGTGTGATTATGCTGGCGATGATGGTGGTAGTGATGACTGATGATGTAAAATATTAAGTCATTGTTACGTTTTAGGTTGTATGTGTTGCATACGTGATGGAAACCCATAGCCATGATAACTTCGAGAGAGAAGTGAATCATGCGTCAACGTGTCATATTGATACAATAATTTTGTGTGTCAATTCCCTAAATGCATCTTATGTCATTGCAACATTTAAGGTGTTAATCCAATTGGGTGGTATTGCTATCAATCAGGATGTGATCATAGAGTACTAAGTCAAGCCAAGTATGAGTGGGTTTAGTGTTCTACTAAACCTAAGCAATAGATTAACATGCAAATCAGATTTAGAAATGAAACTATACTAAGTAGAAAGTAAAGAACACAAGTGATAGAAGCACGAATGAAATTAAAGACCAAGAACTATCAAATGCATGGACTAGAAAGTAAACCAAGCACCAAGTAAAGTACTCGGCCGAGCATAATATTAAACCGGTCAAGCAAGATACTAAAAACACCAAGTTTGCACAAGAAACTAAACAGAACGAGCAGAAGACTAAAGACACGAGTCATGCACAATAAAACGAAACAGAGCTCTTAAGAATGGGGTAATTGGTTCTAGTGGACTCCTCAATCTATTTAGCTAACTAACAAACTCAATCAAGCTATCCCTAGACAATAGATTCAAAACAAGATCAATCCACTCTCATGACAATGATCCTCATAACTTTACCACTTCCTAATCTCAACTTTCATTGATGAAAAATAAGTTTTCTAAACATCCAATGTCTTGGGCTAGAATCTACAAATCTCTGAAATTAGTTGGTTCAGACATTTCATCAAACACTTATTAGGTTGAGAAAGTCTGAAATCAATTTCCAATTGATCAGAAAGGAAATAGCATTAAGAACTCCTAACACAGAAGGAAATCATGCAATTATAAACTTAGCTAGCTAAAAGAACAGAGGTATCTACCTAAACCTAACCCATATTCAAGAACTTTGAAGAACACTACTCACGAACAATAAAGAACATCATAGAACAAAACCCAGAAAAATCATAAAACCCAGAAATCATTATAAACTTAGCAAGTGATAGAACTCAACAAGATAAACAACTTTGTAGAAGAAATCAAACTTAGATTCTTAACACAATAGAAGGAAAATGCAATAGAAATCTAGAAAAGCCTAATATCCAACAGACAAAGCTAAGATATTTTGGGCAAAAACAGAAAGAGTCTATTTATAGGTAATTCTAGGATTCCCTAATTAGGAAAAATACAAAATAAGTAAGTCGGCGCAGTACCACTCGGGTCTTGGTCGAGCAGAAATCTCGAGCAGGTTCTTTGGTCATATCACTCGACTTCAAGCCGAGCAGCTTCTCTTCTTCTTCCATGTGTGTCACTTGATCTCCAGCCGAGCATATACGTCGAGCATGGCTCCATGTCCTTCCTTGTTGCACAAACTCGAGCAAGTCCACTCCTTGTGACGAAAATGTCCAAATCGAGTCCAAAAATACCTGATTCACCTGTAAAACACTCCAAATGCAAATATGCTATGCAATGCAATGCAAAATGTGAAAAGGAAAGAAAATGGACTATGAATGCATGAAAAGAAGCATGAAACTAAGCTAAATGCATGAAAAACAAGGGCTTAAAATGGTTAAAATCTAGTGTTATCACATATCCATCATGCACCCAAGTCATCGTCATTGAGATCATCTCCGTCGACGTACGTTTTCACCTAAGTTTGTGAGTTTGTTATCCGGTTTCATCGCCACTGTTTTGATCACTATGTCAAGGAATCAACGTTGCCGTTGTTCGTTGTACTTCCATTGATGAAGTGATAGAAAGAGGTGGAGAGGAAGAGATCTGGGAAGAGAACTAGATTTGGGAAAAGAACTAGAGAAGAAATAAGAAGAGTAAAGGAAAAACAAGAAAAACCTCAATGAGAAAGGAAGTGAAAGGAAGAAGAAAAGAGAGAGAAAGCAAAAAAAGAAGAAAACGTGGAAGCAAATAGAAAGAGATACCGTAGAATGACGAGAAGGCATATAAAAAAAAATTAGGGGAATGAAGTGAAGAACGTAAAGTGCTCATATGATCCACACCAAAGTTAGAGTTGTATGTGGTGAACTACAGATTAGAGGAAATAACAGTTTTGACACAACATCTTTAAGAGAACGTAAAAGGCTCATGAGCTTACCTTTTTCGAAATAGCGTGTGTGGAAGAAAGTTGACTATATGTGAAAGATTATCATTTATTTTTCATGAATTCCTTTAATTTACATTTTTATATTTTAGCAGATTGTATTGTTTTTTTTTAATCTTAGTTTTTTTAACTCTAAATCTCTTATTCTGTTTTGGATTCTCCTAGAAAAGTTTTCAAACGTGATAGGTCAAGGACATGGAATTGAGACATTGGAGTAATATTCCGTTTGTTATTCTAATGTTTAGTTTTAATTTAATCTCTTATAGAACAGATTAAGAGAACAAGCATATCTAAGGTGATTATTGTCTTATCGTTTTGCGAGTTATTTAATATATGAACTATTTTTGTATATGCTTATTAGTATTTTGGTGTAGATCATATTTTTCTCCTCTCTTCTCCTTCACGGTTGTGAAGAGTAATCAAAATGATTGCGTATCTATCACGGTATTGAATTACAAAATTGGAAGCAATAGGTTAGTGGACACAAAGCATAAAAAAAATCTTTTACCGAAAGTTGATGGATAAAAGAATATTTACAAAAAAATAATAATTTAAAATGATCGTTTCAGTTTTGTTAAGAGTAGCCGGGTAACAAGACACTTAACAATATAACTGTTAAAAGAAACATAACAAAGAAATATGTTCTAAAGTCTTAATTATCTAAATATGTTCCTATAATATTAGATATCTTTCACCAAAAAAACAACATATGAAAGTAAGAAAGATAACTAAAATTAATGTTAATGCTATCATTTTAAGCATATTTGCATAAATTAAAATGTTAACTCTACCATAACTATATTTTTGATATATTCTTTCTCATAAAATAAAGTTAAGTTGACAAAAATTCGTTATGATAATGACTAGGAAATATTTTAAAATGAACCTTTTTAATTGTTTTAGATATCTTTATAAAATAAGAAATCCTAAATTGACGTTGTAATTTAGGTAACAAAAATGGTTGCTTTTATGTTAAAAAAATGAAGGAAACAAGAGAAACACGGATAGACACGCGACAAGCGAAAGATAGATAAAAGGAGAGAGCCATTGTTGTGAGGGAGAAGAGGTCTGATTGTGACACCATAAGACAAATTTGGATTATATTATAAGAAAAAATAAAAATGAAAAATAGTTTTGACATGACCTCGAAAACATTTTGTTTATATGTAGCTGAAATTTGATATCGAGGTTTCTGGTATTATTGTCTCGAGGTAGAATGGTGAAGAGTATTATGGAGACATGGAACTAAGTTCTGGTAAATAGGCATCAAATTTCGAGTTAAGAAGATCAAACGAATGATGTTGTTTCAGATAGTCAATTAATAGGCTTATGGAGTTCTATGGTTAGGTAAGGTTAGTAAATTTAAATTAGTTGCTCTGTTTTTAACTAATGTGTTACATAGAAGAAGGAAGATAGTAGGGAAGAGGAAGAAGAAGAGTATAGTGAAACATACATTAAAAGTAACGATGACAATAGCCATAAATATTTGACAATTAAGATGACGAGAAGGAATAAAAGAGTACAAAAATGATGAAGGTGAAGAAAAATACGAAGACGTATGTGTTGGCGGCTAATTGAATATGAGAAAACAAGATTGATAGATGATTTTTTTTTATCATCAAATTTGATTTTAAACACCATTGATTCTAATTTCTTATAACTTGAGTCTCTAGAACAGGAGAAACAAAAACATTCATGCATATACTAACATTGGTGATGATCTTCCACAAATTCCAAAATAGAAAATAAAAAACTCAAATTTTGGATTCAAAACCTAGGAAATTCATATTAATGTGGTTAAAGCTCAGAACCAACCAAGTTTGTTGCAATGAGAGTTAGAGACTAAAAATAAATCAGTGAGTACTCGAGTAGCGAGAAGTAAGAGAAAAGCAGCTCTCAATTTGAGTTCATTGGCAGAAGACTAAAACAGATCCAAGAGAGTCAAAGTGGGATGTAGAGGAAGTTTCTGAAGAAAATGTAATTTGTGTGGTTTTTTTATTTTCGAATACCAAGAGGTTCTCAGAATTTGAGATAAAGTCTGTAATCTTCTGAGACTCGAAATCACAACATGTAATATTAGTTCCGTTCCAAGCGTCACTCGAACCAACAACCTCTAAACTGTTAAATTAAATTGTTAAACTCTCTCTGACATGTACTTTCTATTTCTGATATTTGTTTTTTTCATCAGATATTATTAAGGGCTCCAAAGAGCCAATCTTGAGGAAAATTGTTTACATAAGTGAATTCTATTTCTTATATATGTTATAGTTTTTTTTTAATTTTATATGTCAAATGTAATTTTTGCTTTAATAATTGAAAAGTCTTAGAAACCGCACATTATAATTGTATAAGATATTTTTTAACAAATAAACCAACACGTAGCGTTGGTTCAAAACCTAGTATTTTGAAAAGAAGTAGAAATTAAAATAGGATATGTCTAAAAGAAGAAAATGTTGATTTGTTAATGAATATTACTTGGGTTTTTTAATAGTAAAAACTAGATTTTTAGCCAAAAAGAAATGCAAAAAGATAAGATTAAATGACAAAATGAACATACATGGGTTAAAAGACAAAAATATATCACATAACATGGTGGTCACTGTGTTAGGAGGTTTTACCTTATAATTTTAAAAAAATATGAAGTTACTAAAAGTTTGGTGTTATTCAATTAAAAAAAAAAACTATGATTGTTAATAAATTAAATTATTGTGTTATTGTTTTATGACTCTCTACACTTTTCTTTCCAAAATAAAGTCAAAATGTATCATCAAAATAGAGAGATTGTTTGGAAAACTTTACAAAATTGTGAAAAACTAATCAACAAGATTATAGAAAACTCTCTATCAATAGTTTAAAATCTTAATTTACTATCTATGATATTATTAAAGTAATCAAAAAAAATTGTAAATTAGCAACCAATAACACCCTTATCACCTAGAAAAAGAAAAAAAAAAAGAAGTAAACACCACATATTTATCTTAACGAGAAATCTTGAATCCCCATTATTAGAAAAGGAAGAAGCGTTTTAGAAGAGGAAGATGCATTTTCGTGGTACATAGCGTAACATATTGGCTATTTGATGACTACAACAAATACGAATTAAACGAGAACCATTTGATGATATTAATGATGCAACACACGACCCATCAACAAACCCTCCTCTAATGATCAAACCATTAGATCTTTTAATGACTCCTTCAACAGCTCTTATGATGTGGATTTCTTTTGTAGACAGTCAGACCAAAAACACATCAATATTAACTACGGTACTGGCCTCACTAGCACCCACATCATAAGAGTTTTGTTGGAGTCATTAAAGGATCTAATGTTTTGTAGTGGTGTGACCATTGGAGGAGAGTTTGCTGATGGGTCTTGTGTTTCACCATTAACATCATCAAATGGTTCTCGTTTGATTAGTCCTTGTTGGAGTTATCAAATGGCCAATAGGTTACTAACGGAAAATGTAGCGTTAGAGAAGCAGATAATTAAGAGAAAAGTTACTAACAAAAAATGGTTAATGTAGCAAACTTATTATGAGTTATGTGATTTTTTGAGTGTGAAGAAGAGCGTACAAATAATCCTCTATTTAAAAGAAATTAGGATGATGTGTTGTTGTTTACAAGAAAAACAATAGCCGTTAGATTTATCTCTACCGTCCAATTTTGAATAATTTAAAAACCTTAGATGATTTTTCTTTGTTATTCAATGTTTTAGTCTACCCATTAATGTTTTCAAAATTTTGCCTTAAAGATAGTCAACATAAATTTGAAATATCTCTACTTTCTCATTTTAAATTATATTTATACATATATGCAGTTTATTCAACTCTCTCTAAAAAGTAAATGGCTTTACATTAAGTATTAAATATTATGCATTATAATTAAATCTATATATACATTTTTGTAGGAGGTTTTTGAACATAATATTGAAGATTTGAGCCATAATTCAACAATTAATTCAAATGGATGGGTTTTACCCGGTTTAACTCTGTTCGGATCCTGGATAACATGTTTAATTCTGTTCTGATCTTGGATAACATTAATTTTTGGAAAAGTTACCTAAAAACT
>Ga0041059_1000790_pt1 | contig 24782 bp, 33 predicted proteins | sample AraColnosormetaG_FD_56232 | JGI IMG/M metagenome (GOLD analysis project Ga0041059, IMG submission 56232) | Arabidopsis roots microbial communities from North Carolina, USA - Col MF nosort | ecosystem: Host-associated > Plants > Roots > Unclassified | place: USA: North Carolina | collected... | reverse complement strand
AAGTAACACAATGTGAAGAATACGTGTGTACTTTTTTTTTTTTGGCGTAAATAAAATTAGTAAATTAAGACAAGATTAATAGAAAAGTACACACGTATTCTTCCCATTGTACGTTAAAAAGCTCGTGAATTCACATGCATGAGGACGATTTGGGTAACCAATAAGTTGACTATATTTTTGTATGTCTTTCTATTTTTCTTCACATGGAAAGAATTTTCCAACGAAAAGTTGAAGGGGAGACAATTAGGAACACTAAATTGTCACCATTAGGCTCTTAAGTTTTAATTTGGCAACCAATTTCATTTTCTCTATTCTGTATTTTTGGATTGGGACCGTTTTATTTGTTTGTGTGTGTGCAACTTGAGCTCTTCTTCTGTAACACGCATGTGTTGCGTTTGGTTTTTAATTTATTTGCCTACTTTTGCGTTTTCAACGTTTGTTACCACATTTGAACTATAAAGTCCAATTCCATACCGATCCTCTACAACCATATAAATGTGCTACAACAAAAGTTAATCTTTGATCTTGATCAACTCAAAGATGACTATACATGATTAGTTCTCCTAAAAGCTAATGTTGTAGAGTGCAATTGCCGACAAACCTCCAAGTTTTGTGTCAACTTGAATTTGTACTTAATTGCAATCTTTGGAACGTGTTCATTCGAAAACGAGAATAAAAAGAAAAAAACATGACTACGTCTATAACAAGTAAACAAAAGACAACAGTGAAAAGAATCTTATCAAAAGTTCAAAACGCAAACGTGGCTAAACCTGTACCCAAACAGTCCCATAAGAAGCCAGAATCAAAGTACACTGTGTATATAAATGAGCCCAACAATAACCGAATAAACAAAAACAAAAAAATAACGTTGCCTTGACGTGTCATCTTACTCCATCCCTTCCTTTTGCTTCTTCTCCTTTACTTCCTTTTTTTTTTCTTTCCATCATTTTGTCACAAACCGGAAAAAAAATCTCACCGGAGAAAAAATAAATCTCACCGACGACGAATTCGATCATGGAGGTGTTATCTACTTCCTCACCTCTAACGCTTCACTCCCACCGACTCCTCTCTGCTTCTTCTTCTTCTTCACATGTCACCTCCATCGCCGCTTCTTCACTTTCTTCATTCGCTTCTTCATATCTCGGAATCTCCCTTTCTAACCGCACGATCCACCGCTTCTCCACAACTCCGACGAACTTAAGACGATTTCCTCAAAGAAAACGGAAGAAATTCACTCCGATTTCAGCGGTTTTCGAACGGTTCACCGAACGAGCGATCAGAGCTATAATCTTCTCTCAGAAGGAAGCTAAATCGTTGGGAAAAGATATGGTTTACACGCAGCATCTTCTCTTAGGTTTGATCGCTGAGGATCGTGATCCTCAAGGCTTCCTTGGATCCGGTATCACCATCGACAAGGCTCGTGAAGCTGTTTGGAGTATTTGGGACGAAGCTAATTCCGATTCGAAACAGGAGGAAGCTTCTTCTACTTCGTATTCAAAATCGACGGACATGCCTTTCTCTATCAGCACGAAACGAGTCTTTGAAGCTGCGGTTGAGTACTCTAGGACTATGGATTGTCAATATATCGCACCGGAGCATATAGCCGTTGGACTCTTCACCGTTGATGATGGTAGCGCCGGCAGAGTTCTCAAGAGGTATAGCTCACCTCGAATTGTTGCAGTTCCATAGATAATTGACTCATCTAATATTTGTAATTTGATGAATATTTTCTTTGTATGATTTTGTCTTTTGATCTTGAAATTTGTTTGTGTGAATGATATATAGATTGGGAGCAAATATGAATTTGCTCACAGCTGCAGCACTTACAAGACTTAAAGGAGAGATTGCTAAAGATGGAAGAGAGCCATCTTCTTCATCTAAAGGGAGCTTCGAGTCTCCTCCTAGTGGTCGAATTGCTGGTTCTGGACCTGGTGGAAAAAAAGGTAATGTTTTTTATAGATACTATGTTCTCTTATTCGTACTGTTGAGTTTGAGAAGAGAGATACTGATAAAACTTTAACCAAATTTGTGTTTATCAGCGAAAAATGTACTGGAACAGTTCTGTGTGGATCTGACAGCACGTGCTAGTGAGGGTCTTATTGATCCTGTTATTGGTCGGGAAAAAGAGGTTCAAAGAGTTATCCAGATACTTTGCCGCAGAACTAAAAACAACCCAATTCTTCTTGGTGAAGCTGGTGTTGGGAAGACTGCCATTGCTGAAGGACTAGCGATTAGTATTGCAGAAGCCAGTGCTCCTGGATTTCTCTTGGTGTGCACCTGCATCTGATCATATGAAACTTTTTATCTGAAGTTTGTCCGCCATGTACAGTGACCAGTTTTATTTGTTTATGTATGTAGACGAAACGCATCATGTCCCTGGATATAGGATTGCTAATGGCCGGTGCAAAAGAAAGGGGAGAGCTGGAGGCTCGAGTCACTGCTTTGATAAGCGAGGTTAAAAAATCAGGTTAGTGATCTGAAATCTTAATACGTCAAAGACTTCTAAAATTAGTATGGCACATTCCTAACAGTGTTTTTTCTTTTTGTTCTCTCATAGGTAAGGTCATTCTCTTCATAGATGAAGTGCATACACTTATTGGGTCTGGCACAGTTGGAAGAGGGAACAAAGGGTCTGGGCTTGACATTGCTAACCTCTTGAAACCATCACTTGGAAGGGGTGAACTTCAGGTATGAATGCTGAATGAATCGATGTTTTGCTGCTTTTACTTGTGCATGAGAAAGAGTACAACTTTGGTTTATGGTGCTAAAGCTTGCTCTACTAATCAACCATTTGCAGTGCATTGCATCCACAACCCTTGACGAATTTAGGAGTCAGTTTGAGAAGGACAAAGCCCTTGCAAGGAGATTTCAGCCAGTGTTGATTAACGAGCCAAGCGAGGTTTCTTTTCAAACCAGTGTTTTCTATCTTATTAACCAACCGACACCTGTTTTCTTATCTAGTATATTCATCTCAACGACATTTTAGGAAGATGCGGTGAAGATTTTGTTGGGCCTTCGTGAAAAATATGAAGCCCATCACAATTGCAAATATACTATGGAAGCCATAGATGCTGCAGTGTACCTTTCATCACGATATATCGCTGATAGATTTCTTCCAGATAAAGCTATTGATCTCATTGACGAGGCAGGAAGCAGAGCTCGTATTGAAGCTTTTAGGAAGAAAAAGGAGGATGCAATCTGTATCCTATCGAAGCCACCTAATGATTACTGGCAAGAGATCAAAACAGTTCAGGCCATGCACGAAGTGGTAAAGAAACTAGACATTAGTCCTGCAGTGTTCTTGCATGTTGATCATTTTTACCTATTAACAGTTTCAATAATTGTTCTGTACATAGGTTCTCTCAAGCAGGCAAAAGCAGGATGACGGTGATGCCATTTCAGATGAGTCTGGTGAACTAGTTGAAGAGTCTTCTTTGCCACCTGCAGCAGGCGACGATGAGTATGACTTCCTTCTTTTACATATTTAGGTCTTTAAGGGGAAACTTTCAAAAAAGTTCTAAGAACAACATGAAGGAACCTCCATAACTTTAATTTGATTGTGCTTTCAGGCCTATACTGGTGGGACCTGATGATATTGCAGCCGTTGCATCGGTTTGGTCTGGAATTCCAGTTCAGCAGATCACTGCAGATGAAAGAATGCTTCTTATGAGTCTAGAAGATCAGCTTAGAGGCAGAGTTGTTGGTCAAGATGAGGCGGTAGCTGCCATATCTAGAGCTGTGAAGAGGTCCCGGGTTGGCTTAAAAGATCCCGACCGTCCAATTGCTGCTATGCTTTTCTGTGGACCAACAGGGGTTGGAAAAACGGAGCTTACAAAAGCTCTGGCAGCAAATTATTTTGGCTCGGTACAGCTTCATTAACAATATAGTGCTGATAAATGATTGTGGTCATTGAACCGATTCCTTCATCCCCCGTTTTTCATTGGTTATTGCAGGAAGAATCCATGCTGAGATTGGACATGAGTGAATACATGGAGCGTCATACTGTGAGCAAGCTGATAGGCTCTCCTCCTGGTTATGTTGGCTTTGAAGAAGGTGGAATGCTTACAGAAGCTATCAGGAGACGTCCTTTTACAGTGGTTTTGTTCGATGAAATAGAGAAAGCACATCCGGATATCTTCAATATTCTTCTCCAGCTGTTCGAAGATGGCCATCTAACTGATTCACAGGTTCGATGTCCTGTATTCACTTAAAAACATTTACTGCTTCTTCAAGAGACCTATAGAGTTGAAACTCGTCTGTGCATATAATTGATATGTTTGCTTGCTTCTTCAATCTTTGTTTACAGGGAAGGAGAGTATCTTTTAAGAACGCATTGATCATAATGACCTCTAATGTCGGATCATTGGCCATTGCAAAGGGAAGACATGGTTCAATAGGGTTTATCCTCGATGATGATGAAGAGGCAGCATCTTATACCGGAATGAAAGCTTTGGTAGTCGAAGAACTCAAGAACTATTTCCGTCCAGAGTTGTTGAACCGAATAGACGAAATCGTCATTTTCCGACAGCTAGAGAAGGCTCAGGTTAGTCATTTTCTCCACTTTTAACCTTTGAAAAGTAGGGGTTGGCATAAAAACTGAACCAAACAATAACAATAGCTTTATGCCGAACCAAAACAGAGACATTAAAGGTGGTTGATGATTTGTTGGCTTAATGCAAAACTTTCAACCCTGATTTTACAGATGATGGAGATCTTGAACCTGATGCTACAAGACTTGAAGTCGAGGCTCGTGGCACTCGGAGTTGGTTTAGAGGTGTCTGAACCCGTCAAGGAGCTCATATGCAAACAAGGCTATGATCCAGCTTACGGTGCACGACCACTCCGGAGAACTGTCACAGAGATTGTTGAAGATCCACTCAGTGAAGCCTTTCTTGCCGGGAGCTTCAAGCCTGGTGATACGGCTTTTGTAGTTCTTGATGATACCGGAAACCCATCGGTTCGGACCAAACCAGATTCTTCCACTATACGAGTTACAGACAAAACATCGATCGCATAGTTTCACCATTGGAGGATTGTATATAAAGATTCTTTGATTATACTCACTCGTCTTATACTTAAATCTCAATTGCTTGTTGCAAACTTGTATATATAAAGATACATAGTGATTAGTCCGTGAGGTAATTGTATTAAGTATTTGTTATTCCTCGAATTAAAACTATCCTTTCATTCTCTGAATCGAGTCATGAAGAAGAGTTGAATGATCTGAATCAGTACTACTCGATCGTACATGACTGTAACATGAAATTGAAGATCTTGATTTATCTGAGATTTTTTGCTTGAAGAATCTCCTTTACAATTTCTCTATACTCTTTGTTTAGTTTCGTCTTAAATCCTTTATAAAGAAAAAAGTTGGGACCATTCCATTTCTACATAGGTGTAAGCAACTATTACAACAGAAAAACCACCAAGAGTCATATTTACATAGTGGTTGTTCTCTTTAGAGACACCACTCACACTGTTAGATAAAGCTATTCAGATTTGGATGTAGCCTGGACAACAACAAAAAAGACCAAATCTAGTTCACCGATAATATCCTTTAAGCCACTTCAACTTCTCCTTCTGTAAATAATGCATCATAGATTTGGTTAGCTTTCTGTAAAATTTGATACTCACAATGTCAAATACAGAGAAAACAGAGACTAGGATGTCTAACCAGAAAGACGAGCAGCCATGTTTGCCTGTTCATCCGCATCAGAGTTTAAACTCTATAAAGAAAAATGCCCACAATGGCAGAAACTCGCATTAGAACGAAAAAAGCCTTGTCGGAACTCTTGCTCTCAAGCACAAAAGGAGAACTATACAGTATCATTCATTTCCAGAGAGAAAGAGATGCACGTAGAAACATACCCTAAGTACATGACTGATCTCAAAAGAGAGACATTTGTCGCTAAGTTGTTTTGCTTCCTTGTGGAGCTTCGAGAGTACCTCGTGGTTTACCTTCCATTGACCTTTCATCTATTGTTTCAGAAAAAATTGAGAATGTGAGAAGGGAGAAGCATATATGATTCATTAAATCACCTTATTGCACAAAGATAGACCAACCTGCATACAAACTAGCTTGGAGTCAGTTTTCACTTTAATTTTCGTGTAACCTTTCTCGATAGCATGCTTCAATCCTAGGATTAATCCATGATATTCAGCTGCATTATTTGTGGCAATTCCTAAACCTTGACGCATTTTAAAAATCTGTTTTTGAGAAAATTGATATATTAAGATACAGAAAACTGCATTCTCCAATTAACAACCATGGTTCAAAAAGGATTCATACCAAGCTTCCGTCCTCAGTTTTCAGTACAGCTGCAGCGCCAGAGAGACCGGGATTTCCTTTTGATGCACCGTCAAACTCAATAATGCAAGTTTCCTACCACAAGAGGAGAAGAAGAAACAGATCAACTTAAGCAAAACATTCTGCATCCATCCAATTCACTGGAACTATGAAATAAGGTATATACAAACATATCACAACACTCACATATGAGGTATCAGCAGATGGCTCTAGCTCAGCAAGCTTTTCAACTGACATGGAAGCTGAAGGAAGTTGATCCTGGAAAAAAATGAATACATAAGCAATGAGCTTAATCTTTTTTCTCATAATCATTAAACTTCATCACAATATCATCTCACCTGGAAGAGACAAGGTGTAAGAGCTCCAAACATATCTTCTTTTAAGTCTAAAGCTCTAAAAACATAGAGTGGTTTCTTCAAACCAACAGTAGAAAGACACTCCTCGGTGTCTTTGAGCAACGAGTATCCCTTATAAACGCTAACTGGAGGATCATAAACCTGCCATTGAAAACTTCTGTTATTATTATCCCATCTAAGAAAAGTATTTATATTAGCAAGAGATTGTGTTAAGGTTAAGATGAATTCACCGAAGATCCAACTTGAGCTTGACAATCGATCAAATCCTTATAAATTCCAACAATGTCACCCTTTCGAACAACAAAAAAGGCGTCTTTCTCTTTATCCGAATCCGAAACAGAAACAGAGCTTTTTGACATCTTTGATTTAGCAGTCTTTGATCTTGAGGAATAGCAATGAACACTAGATACACTCACACTTGCAGGCTTTAAACTAGATTTTAAAGATGTATAGAAGCACTGATTCCATGGAATGTGGGAAGTGACATAGCTGGACTTCCTAAACAGCACCAAGGAAATGTATGAACGAGCACGAGAGAAGCGGTTCATTATAGGTAGCACTGAGATTTATGGAAGAAAAAGGACACAACTTTAGATAACTACAGAGAGAGGCAAGAACAACTATAGGATTTACATATTGCCATTGAGGAACAAACACTAAAGCTGATAATAATTACAAGTTCAAGAGTTCGTTAAAATGGCTCTATTCAAATCACACTTTGGCACAAGACCACTAATAAGATTACCAAGTGGAACAATCGAAAGAGAAGAAGAGACAGCATACCAGAGAGAGTTTTTTTTGTTTAGGAGGGAGAAGCTCGCCGGAGGCTTCTGTTTGAGCGGTGTTTCCGGTGCCGGAATTGGAAACAAGAAGGCCAATTTTTTGGTCTTTTTAGAATTTTAAGGAGATTTTGAAACGACGTCGTTATCGAACCCTAATTCCTCTGTAGCTAATGATGTCGTTTAAGATAATTAAGAAACATGTGCTTGAGAATAAAGCCCATTACCACGTCGTTTGTAGTGTGCCAGAAATGATTTAGAACAAGGTGGTAATTGATCAAAAATAGGCAAAAATTAAGCAAAAAATGAACAAAATATAAGTAAAATCTATATAAATATAGAATAGGAGAGTTCTCTCTGTAACAATCGATTCTGTTACCATTTTGTAGTTGCATGTCTCGTCTTTAGCAACAACAATGTCGTCTTTATTTTTGAGCGTCTGAATCACAGAGAAAACAAACAGTTAATTAGAAAATATTTTCATTGTGTGCTTTATATAAATTTAATGCAAAATATTATAACATTATTAATGACATTATATATAAAGGAACCTAAAATATAGGTTTGAACAGTATATTATTCATAAGTTTGATATTTATCAAAATATATTTTTTCTGGTGTGAATGAAAATTGTTTTTGGAAAACGAGAAAATAGTGTTTACTAAAAACGACAACATTTTAGGGAAACACATATTCGAAAAAATAAAAAAATTGTGTTTCAACCATGTATGTGAAACATACATAAAAGTGGGATTATCAGAGAGGGAAATGATATATCATCATAAGAAAATGTTGATAAATTTATAGATAATAAAAGAATATATGATTTTAATTTCAATTGTTAGAGAAAACACAAAATTCGTTACCTCCGTAGAATCGAGAGGTGATTCAAGACGGGAAGTGGATCATGTCGATGGTAGGAAGGGAAGATGCTATCAAAAGAAGAATGAAAACCGAAAGGTGCATTACCTCCATTGTTGAATTTTGATTTCTCTCGGAAGCTCTTCTATAAGTTTAAAGACAGTATAGCTAAAGAAATTTTTTGAGAAGAAACCAAGAATGTGAAATGTTGGTCTTTAATATTACTACTTAGGTATACTTAATGTATAAACTTAATTCATTTACTCCATACTATTTTAGCTTAATTTTCCTTTTTAATTATGACTCTATGTTTTGTGTTTTCCCTTCTTTTGGTATTTTAATTTTTACATTTTAATCAATTTATCAATGCCACCAACATTCAACTCTTCTAATTTTCATTTGAGAACTTAGTAGCTCAAGTTCATTGAATCAAAGAAACGAATAAAATATCTTTATCAAAAGAGTTTTTTTAGAATACAAACAAATAGTTGTTCTCCACGATCCATAATTGTTCCTGTCTATGTTTTTGAACTTTTCTTAACCGATCAACCGATCGACGTCCATCAAATTTCATTGCAAAGGTGGTTCTTTTGTTGATAGAATCGATCAGCATCAAGTTCCATCTTTGTTTTTCGATAAGCTTGAGAGTAGAATTGTATGTACCATGGTATAAACTAGGAGAGCACATGGAATATTAGAGTGGAATGACTGATTGAGCCAAATCGTAGCTTGGAAATAATCTGGAAAGAACTTAGAACTCTCAACCATAGCTTTAGGTACAAAAATTTTGTTTGTCAGAATCAAACGACATGCTATTGGCTTGTGGTTTCCAATATTACAAGATAAAATCATATGACTTATCTGTTGGATACTATCATACTAATTAAGCTTAAGGAATGCTAACTCTAAGAAGTGGTATGTCAACGAGACGATGAGCAAGATGAAATATCAGCTCTTGTGAGTAGTTACCTCGGGCCGTCATCATCTTTTCTTCATCGCTCAAGTCTCAGAAGATCCCCTGAATATATGGTTCCACTTCCACCTGGTGGGTTAGGAAGAAGTGTATATGCATATGAACATCTGGCCCCAAATTCATACTCTCCAGGTCACGGACAGAGACATCCACTACAGTACTCTCCTCCAATTCATGGACAACAACAGTTACCATATGGTTTACAAAGGGTTTACAGACATTCACCATCTGAAGAAAGATATTTGGGTTTATCCAATCAAAGGTCTCCTCGCAGTAACTCATCATTAGACCCCAAACAGGAGGAATGTAAATTTTTTTTTTTGATAACTCAGTGTCCAGACCACACAGTGATCTGACTAGTCCACTGGGCCGAAGCCCGCGACCAGGGATTTTTGAGCCTCCACTTAAGGGCCCCCTGGAACTGGTGGTCTGAGGCGGCAGAGCAAATCCGCATGTTAATTCCCTGGTGGCCAGGAATCAATTTGTAAATTTGTAACAAAGCTTTTTGTTTTTGTTTAAGTTAGTGATTTTTTTAATGTTTTGGGGCTTAAGAATGCAAAAAAATTTGCTCTGTGTAATTAACATTTAAGATGCTAATGTTATTGCTTCACAAGTTTTAGTCAACCTCAGATACATCGATGTCACTATCTAAATAGACCTCTGGTACTTCATCATCTGGATTCTCTTCATCTTCTGTCTCTGTTCCTTCTTGTTCTCTTTGCACTGCTCGAGCAATTGCGGATTCCAACCTTGTGCTTACAGTTTCCCATGACACAAGCTTTTCCATGAATGTATTTATGTATTCAGCTCTTCGGTTCTGCATAAAACACAACAAGCATGAGACCATTGCTTTCAAATTTCGTGAAACTTTATTCGGGCATTACCTCAAAATCCAGATAGTAAGCGTGCTGTGTGGCACAAAGAGGGAAAAAGAAAACTAAATCAGCAATCAAGAAACCAATCGCTTTAGGTGAAATTCAGATAGAGAGAGATGAGTAGCATATATTATACCTCCCAGGTATCAATGGTGAGAAGTGGCTTCATATAAAGGACAGACCAAATGTGTGAGGAAATAAATATCCTTAGTAGCCAGCAACAAAGATTTTCTAGATATTGAAAGTTAAGTCACTTACAGAATAATCCCATACGAGCGGATTTACTGCATTGGGCGTCTTCACTATAACAAGTTTCTTGTCTTCCTCCTTTGGGAGAGGATTAACGGCATTTGCAACGTCAAGTCTATTCGCCTTATCTGCATCAATGATCCAGAAGCTTAAGTATGTAAGTAATTTGGGGTTTTGCATATTTGAAAAGGGAACAAAGATAAAAACACTCACATGCAAGCCATGTCCAACCCGAACCAAAATTCGAAGCTGCAGCCGACTTGAACCTTTCCAAAAACTCTTCGAAAGACCCAAAATCTCTTTCTATTAATCTGAGGAGCTCTCCAGTTGGCTTTCCTCCACCTCCAGGTTGGATAGACTCCCAGAAGAACTCGTGGTTCCAAGCCTGCAAGCCCCTCATACATCTTTAATTTACATTCAATCAACCCATCTCACATTACGAAAACTTGCCACTATGACCATGGTCCTAATCTGATTAAAGATATGAATCGTCAGGTGGTTTGCCCACTTACCCTGGATGTTATTTCTTGTCCAATCCACAGTTCACAAGAAACTACATGTATCATGTCAATGCAAGTAACTAAGTGATTTCTTGTTACGTTTTAATGTCTCTACCTATCTATGGCAATATTTCTACATAACCTGAAGGTCTTTAACACTGACATTGCCACTTACACGAATACAGTGTACTTATGGGGTTTTCAGTCTACCTTTTACATGAAAACTTTATTTTTCTTAAGAAAAACTGGTGGAAAGCAATATGGCATTTACCTGTGCAGCGTTGTTGAAAGCAGGAAGCATATTGCCTTTGTTGTATGAAAGAAGCACAACTTCTTCCAAGGATAATGCATCTAGATCCGTGCCTAAGATTTGCTTGTTCAGGTTCTCTACATAAGTTTTGTGATGTTTGCCCCAGTGATAATCCAAGGTTTCCCGGCTCATATGCGGTTCCAGAGCATCCTACCATATATCAACACACCCAACGACCAACACAGAGTAAGCAACATCACGCATATGGTTCCAAAGCAGCAATCTCAATATATCTTTGATTTATTAAGTACTACGATTCACAAAATATCCTATTTGTTATTACTACATTCATCTTTAAACAGATAGCTTGAATATTAGAGTAACCATCAACCTTCACAGCCTTATATATATCACTATCGTACTATTAGAACCAAATAAACAAAATCTGATCCAATGATAAGGTTATATATCAACCAAAATTCAACCTAAAAGCTGGGTCTTTTTAATCTACTCGTTTCCAACTCTATTGATAACGAGTTCACGAAAACATACAAGAGGATATGGAGGTGGCTTCAGCTCAAATCCAGCTGTGATAACACCGGAAACAGCCACCTTTGTCCCTAACCGTCTCTGCAAAATGAAAACACACCAAAGAGTGTGTTTTTGAATTCAAGTTCAAAACAAAACAAGTAAGAGTTTCATTGAAGCATTTCATCAAACACTTTCCCTACATGGTTCATTGTTCATGTTACAACCCAAAAAAGAGTTCCTTGTAGAATTCATCAGCTAATTCAAACTTGGAGGAGATAAAAGAGAAGTTTCAAAAACAAACCTTTCCGTTTCTTTTCCATTGCATTCGCCGGTTTGGCCCTGTAATTCACCAACTAAACCCATTTAAAACCCCCCAAGTGTTCATAGTAAGCGAGAGAGTAAGATAGAAAAAGGAGAGACCTTGAGAAGGAAGAAGCAGAGGAGAGTACAAGAGAGACGAGGGAGTGGCTGTCACTGCAACATTCATCATCTTCACTCAAAGCGTTACTGATTATTTTTGATTCAACAAATATACAGATTCTTTCTTGCTATTATATAACTAAGCCCGCCTTCTTATCTCATAGTCAAATTTATTTCCTTTTTGGTTAGTGTTAAAATACTAATTTCAATTGAATTATATTTGTTTTTGTTCCTGTAAAAATAAGTGTAGTTCAAAAATAAAAGATTAAAATTATAATAATTGTGTGTTTAAATGACATTGAGTGAATGAAAAAAATTAATACATGATATTTATGATTTCAGTTATAATTTGGTATTAAAGTGTGGATTTATATATATGATTAATTATGTTGTATATGTGGTTTAAATACAAATTATATGGTTTGATGCTTTTAAACAATGTGCTTAGAGTCAGATCTTGGTGGAGGAGTCAGATCTTACACGACTTCAGTTTTTATTGTTTTAATTTTTGTCAAATCGAAAATCAAAATAAAAAATTGTTTCTTGCTATTTTCTGTTGTTTGATTTCATTCATAAATCGAAAGCAAAATATAAATTATTTGGTTTAATTTTACGATTTTTAATTTCGTTTTTAAACAAAAATCCATATAAAACAAAATGATGATTTCAATTTGGCTAGACCAGACATCTAGTGTTGCAATTTGAGAGGATGATTTCAAGAACTCAAAGCAAAATGATGCATTGACATCTTTGTTTGTTCATATGACGTTGATTTCACTTTCTGTAACCTTTGTATTGAATCTTGCAATTGCATATGATGAGACAACGGAAATAAGTGAAACTAGAACCAATACAAAGTTGTTTAACGTATGAAACCATTTCTAGTTTATTCTAAAATCCAAATGTTTGAGAACATATGTGAGATTCATATAGGGTCAAACATATCTTCAAATTTAAATGGTAACAAATTTTATCTAATTATTGCCGTAAATTTTATACTATTTACTTTTATTAAAATGGTAAATTTATATATTAAAAATCTTTTATGAGTGTTTAAAAATTAGTTTTAAGAAAATAAGATAAATAGTATTTGCAATTAAAAATGTTTGGTAATAATGATATATAGTAGAATTAAAGAAAAAAATACTTGAGAAAAATTGTGGGATTATATCCTAAACACTAAAGACTCTCTTATGTATAGAGGAGAATGATTTTTTTTAAATCAAATTATAGGAAAAAACTATGATTGTGTTGAATAGATAGACACTATATAGTATACTGCATGAAATTTATAGGATAAAAATATGGGCTATATAATTTAATGTTTTAATTTTAAAAGTTAAGTTTTTAGTAATTTGGGAAATAGTAAATTTAAATTTGATTAAATTAATTTATTTGATAAATAAGAAATCTTTCTATAAGCTAAATATTTAGAAATCCGAAAATATTATTTTTGGATGGTGTATTTAATATTAAAATATGTTTGGTTTAAAAAATAATAAGGATAAGGATAAGGATAGTGGAATTAATAGTGTTTGACAATGAGTATATTATATTCAATAAATGAAAAATAAAAATGATGAGAACAATTATGGGCTTGCCACATCTTTTACTATATAGAGGATTCCAAAAAGTTGGAAGAAAAACAATTCCTAAATTGAAAAGATTTTTTTCTTTTTCTTGCTATGAATGTAAATAAAATCTCAAAAAAAAAATTAGGAGATGATATATATCAAGATGAATAAAGACGAAAGAGACTTAAAATTTGTTACTGCTTCCCTTCTGTCATCTTTGTATTATTTCCTATCATATTGTTAGGAAAGATTTATTTCTTTACATATGAGAAATATGACAGCATCAAATTCAATGTGCATCAAACGTTTTGACTATTTTTGATTTTCTTCCAAAATTAAAACGACAAATTTGATTTTGAAAGCAACTTTTAAAAATACGTTTCGCCAAACTAATTACAGTATAAATTGGATCTCATAGCCAATAACTTTATCTCATCAAACAAAACTCAAGTCATCTATTTCTCTTGTTGCATAGTCCCCCAAATATTCATCATGTCGATCAAGAGTGTTGTTTCTCTCCTAGTAGTTGTATGCATCGCAGCCTCCGTTAATGCTCAGCTACCGCAGTTTCCCCCAATCATGTTCCCGTTTCCAAATCCGTTCAAACCAAGTCCCGGTATGGCAGGAAGTCCCGACTTGAGCAAATGTTGGTCAACAGTGATGGATTTGCCGGGATGCTTTGAAGAGATTCAACAAGCCGTAATGTCCGGCAAATTTGAAGGCGTTGGTCCTGCTTGTTGTAAAGCTTTCCTTGACGCTGAAGCTAACTGCTTACCAAATCTTCCATCCAACCCGTTTTTCCCTCCTATGATGAAACACCAATGCTCCAAAATGGCTAGTCCTCCAACCACCACCGCCTATTAGAATGCAAAAATGTAGTTGTGTTTTTTCGAATTTTTTGTTAGTCCCAGAATGTTCTAGAAGAAGAAATGATAATAATAATGTCTTAATCTAATAATAATGTCTCATTTCTTATATTGTGCTCCATATGATTGATGTTCTTTCTTCTTTTGATTGATGAATGAATCTCAAAGACATGTTGCGTGATATCTCTTATGCGGTTATGACAATGCTTTCTATATAACTCGACATGTAGACCGATCACACACAATTTAGAATACATCACATACATTACATACTATCAAACAAAAATGTTCCAAAATAATGAAAAGAAGATCACGCCCAAGCTCTTTTCCTAGGGGAAAGATCAGAAGTCTTGATATCATCTATTTTAGCCGCCATTATGAAATCATTCATGCTCAACCCTCCTGCATTATTCATCCAACAAACCGTCTTAAGAAACCATATATTAAAACTCAAACTCGAACATCAAATATTTGACATACCGATAGAAGAGGTAAATAGTTCAGCTCGAACTTGGGTAGGACTTTCCAAGTGAAGAGAAGGGTAATGACCAGAAGCTTCAGCAACCTTATGGATCCTGTTTATGAGTTCAACACCGCACCCAAAATCCCTCACTTTCCACATACACCTTATTTTCAGACCACCCGCTTCATTATCCACTATACTCCATCCCAAAACCTAAAACGTTTACATAATAATCATTGAGATTGATGTACCACATCATTAGAGTGGTAACCGTGAACCAAAACACCAACATGAGCCTTATCAACACTAATCATTTCATTTTTTTTTAATCTCGTAACCATTGTTCCTAATATGTCCCTCATGATACTAAAATTTTCATTGGCTTTTCTATATTTTTGGGTCACAATTCTATCTTTATAGATTAGAAATCTGTTAAACGCAGAATCAATAACATTTTCACAATATTTTGATCAACCAACAAACTTGTAAAATCAAAACTCGAACATTTTTATACTAAGAGAGAAATAGTATAAGTACCTTGTGGAGGAGAGTTCTGGCATCATCGCCGGACAAAGGAGGCTGTGAAGACGAAACAGGGGAACACTGAAGCTGGGAGAGAGACAAAACAGATGCGTTTGGTATCAAAATCTTGTGCTCAGTGCTTTGGCATCCCAACACTTTATCTCCGAATTGACTCGCTATCTCCTCCGGGTAAGGGTCACGAGCTCCGAAGTCACCAAGAAAATCCTGCGCCAGATTAGACCGGGTCACCGTTAACCGGCCGAGTTTACGGTTATTCCTACTTACAGGTGGTAATAAACCGAACACTTTAAGGATTGAGCGAGAAGGTTGACGGAGGAGGAGGGAGGACGCGGAGATGTTACACGGCGGTGATGATGACGTGGCGGCCATCGGGAGCTGTGATTTGCTCTGTACCGAAGATAAGAGTTTTGGTTTTTAGAGAGCGAAACGATTTTCAGACCACTGGACTGAGTTAAATGGGTGAGGTGCCACGTAATCACTAATGACTAATGGGAACCACAATAAACTTTCGTGGGACCGACTTTACACGTCACGTTTTAATCTGAGAAGCCCATTGGGTTTGATTGTACTTTTGTGTCCACTTTTGGTGAATCTACTTAAGATTTCATAATTCCGAAAGTATCCTTTTTGGGTATCTTTAATTACAAACAAACCTTCCCTTCTTTCCCGATTTCAAGCCCTAAAATTCCGAGACTTCTGTTTCTCGCTTTAACGACAGTCGCCGAGTGAGAGATATAGAGAGAGAAAGATGCCGGTGCACGATGAGCAAGAGCATGAGGTGTACGGTGGAGAGATCCCAGAAGAGGAAGAAGGTGAGATGGATACGGAAGAGTACGAAGAACACGGCGGAGAAGAAGGTGCCGCCGCCGGAGATGAGGAGCTTGAACCTGGCTCTAGCTCTAGGGTATTGTGATTCTTCGATCTATAATTTACTTTTATCCAATTGAGACTCTTCTTATTTTTTACTGTATTTAGTCTGTTATTTGCTTTGATTGTTTGATAGGACTTGGAGGATATGAAGAAACGAATTAAGGAGATTGAGGAAGAAGCTGGAGCTTTGCGTGAAATGCAAGCCAAGGCTGAGAAAGATATGGGTGCTAGTCAAGGTTTGTACTTATTAACTGATACGTAAAATCTTGAATCTTTGTGCGCAGCTTCACATTAACCTTTAAATTGATAGATTAGGTTTAAAGCTTGTCTTGTTGATTATGATATTGCTTTGGGTTTACATATTGGAATCTTTTAGTGAATCAATGAATCTGTCTAGAAATTTACTGGAGTTTGAGTATGAGAAGGAAATCATTAATAGTATTGTGGAGTCTTGTCAGTTAGCTAATTGGGTCAATACCTTTTATGTTGTTGCATATCAATGAAGACCCTTCAGGTGGTGTTAGTGCGGCTGAGAAGGAAGAAGTGGATTCGCGTTCAATATATGTTGGCAATGTGAGGCTTGTTCCACCATTAATTTTCACATGTTTCTCATATATGTTTGTATCTTTTTTAAAGAAAGTTTGTGTGTTTTATTGCTTTGGTATCAATGAAATTTGGAGGCTGCTTGTTGTTTATTTCTTTATCTCTAGTAATTGCTAAACTAACTTTCCTTCATATTTCAGAAAGCCTTCATATCTCCCATCTGTGAAGCTGATTCTTTAGATATCCTGTGTCTTTGTTTTTTTGTGTATATTAGGTGGACTATGCATGTACTCCAGAGGAAGTCCAGCAGCATTTTCAATCATGTGGGACAGTGAATAGGGTTACAATTCTGACAGATAAGTTTGGTCAACCTAAAGGTTTTGCGTATGTCGAATTTGTGGAAGTAGAAGCTGTTCAGAATTCGCTTATTTTGAACGAGTCAGAACTACATGGTCGTCAGATAAAGGTGCAAACTCGTTCAATACGATGTAGTTAATTATTTTCCATATTACGATTTGTCATTACTAAACTTTGTTTAATCTATTTTCAGGTATCTGCAAAGAGGACTAATGTACCTGGAATGAGGCAATTTCGAGGAAGAGGGCGTCCCTTTAGACCGATGAGGGGATTCATGCCAGGAGTTCCATTTTATCCTCCATATGCTTATGGGTGTGTTCTAGAACCTTACCTGCCTATCCTCTCTTTTAAAGTCCATTTGTTTGATTCATCATGGTTGTTCATAAAATTGACAATGGTTGATGGTTTGTGCAGGAGAGTTCCCAGGTTCAGACGGCCTATGCGCTACAGACCGTACTGATTAGGCAAATTGGTGTTAAAAAAGTAGCAGCTGCTTCTCCGTTTTCGGGAAAGCTTATCATCATCAACACGGTTCATCGGACGCTGCAGTTGTTTCGATTAACAGAGATGAGTTGAAGAATTGTATGGCAGAAGAGAGAGGGGAATTATATTCTAGATTTTCTGTACAATATTTGATGACAAGTGCAACATTTTGATGAGTTCCTTTGTTTTTATTATCTTCAAACACGAGTCACGATTTCACAATAACTCGCAAGCTTCCATTGTTCTAGATTTGATGCATATTGACCAAAAAAAAACAAAAGTTAATTCTCTAAGATTAATTTGGCCACGTCGGTGAAAGAAAAGGAAACTTTCGTATATTTACATAAATAGGTTTAAAGAATGTATTAACTAAAAAAGAGAGGATTACTTAAATATGAGACTCGTTAAACCCTTTTGGACTTTCAAAGGCGGTTCGGTTCTTCTTCTTCTTCTTCCTCCTCGCTCTGCGCCGCTTAACCTCGAAGAAAAACCTCTCTAGGAGCTAGCTTCGTCGAATCTCTCTGTTTAGACTTAATCGTTTTGTTTCGATTCTAAGAATCTAGCTGATAGCGATAACATAGAAGAAACCCTAACTTCGCGAGCTTTGTTCATCAACGCGTGTGAGAAAAAAATGGGTCGGGACAACGATCAGAAGAAGAATAAGAAGAAGAGAAACAGAAGTAATGAGAATGAGAAGAGTGTTGAGAAAGTAGTTGCTAATGAAGAGAAAGTCCCAACACAGCAGAAGCAGAAGCAACAACAAGGACAACAAGGAAATTGTAATCAAAGCAAGAAGAAGAAGAATCAAGAAGTTTATCCCTTCGGAAATTACAGAAACTACTATGGCTACCGAGTGAGTTTCGTAGTATATTTTCAAATTCCTTCATAGTCTGCTCATCTTTTGGTTTAGTATCTGATTTTGGATTCGTTTGGCAACATAATGTGTTAGATAAGCAATGACACGGATGAGGATCCTCGGCTTAAAGTGTTGAAGAAGGAATGGTTTGAAGGCAAAGACTGTCTTGACATTGGCTGCAACAGCGGCATCATGACTATTCATATTGGTATCTTCTTCTTATCAATATCATAATTTGTTCCTATCTATGTCCATCCATTATAGTAATAGATATGTTGTTGTAGCTATACCTGTCCTTATGAGAATGCTATAGTAAAGTGTGATTGAACTTCCATTGTGTCTGAAATCTCTCTGGCAGCATCCATAATTTTATATAGTCGTTAGCTGATATTGTTTTGCTCTTCTTCAGCAAAAAAGTTCGGTTGCCGGAGCATTCTTGGAGTTGACATTGATACAAGTAAGACTATAATTGGTTGTCATAATATCTTCCAAGTTTTGCTTTGTGTAGGAACTGAATTATACTCTTAACTACATTATCATTCAAGTCTGCACTAAATGAACTATGTTTTCTTTGATTGAAGGTCGCATTGAGGATGCTCACTGGCATCTTAGGAAGTTTGTCAGAATGCAGAATTCTACTAAGCCTAGTGAAAAGAAATCTAGTTCTGAGGGTGCCGATGGAGTACATGGATCGAAGGAGCCATCTGTTTCTCTCTCCAATGGCGAGGCAAAGGCAGATAGTGCAGAAACTAAAGACTTGTCTCAGATTGTGTCGTTTCAGAAAGAGAATTTTGTTCAAACCCGAAATCTTGACGACAATCGTTATGATACAATTCTATGGTAAACCCCTTTCCTTTTGTCACTTGTACTTTTGGTTTCTGCCATTTGGGAGGAATAAAAACAAATGAACAGTCACCATTTCTTTTGGTAATGCTCATACCTAAAAGTGCATATGAAATTTTATCTGTAGTTGAGAAAAGCCTTACAGGAGGTTTCTAGTTATGTTAGCTTATGTAACTAAGCCTTTCTAGAAGGAGGGCCACATTTTTAGTTCCAATCAAAACTTCCTCTGTCTTGGATTTCTTATGCTGACATGTTCTTTTCGATGCAGTTTGAGTGTGACAAAATGGGTTCATTTGAACTGGGGTGATGATGGTTTAATCACCTTATTTTCAAAGATTTGGCGTCTTCTTCAACCGGTAACTATATTATATCTAATCATGTGCCCATTATTTGCTTTTCATATGCGCAACTGACGGTTGGCTTTGCTTTTCAGGGTGGTATCTTTGTAATGGAACCTCAGCCTTGGAAATCTTATGAAAACAATCGTCGTGTCTCAGAGGTGTGTATATATACACAAGTTTATTTCTAATTGCGCAAGTTAGCTAGATATATAGTTTTAGTATTTGTTTGCCTTGTGTGTATGCAGACAACTGCAATGAATTACCGAACGATTGTTTTACGACCAGACCGTTTCCAAGAAATTCTTCTTGATAAGGTACTCTCTACTTCTCTGTTATACTGCCATGCAATAGTCTAAGTGTTGTTCAAAGTTGGATTAAGAGTCAGATTAAATCTAGCTCAAAACTTATTTGTGTAATGAGTTTAGTCTTGGCTTATTTTGTTGTCATTTGATCCTGTCTGTGATCGGATCCTCATGTTCCGTTACTTGTGTTTTGGTTTTGGCACAGATTGGGTTTAGAACAGTGGAAGATCTTACATCAAGCTTGTCCGGTGCAAGCAAAGGGTTTGATAGACAGATTCTTGCGTTCCAGAAATGAACATAACAAACCAGATGCCTCATTGAAGAAGAAGGACAAGTTGTTGAGTTTTTGAATAGCCTTGTGAAAATCAAATTATGACATGGTTGAACACAAGATATAAAAGGCAACTAAAAGTCGCTTCATATCTAATATGTAATCTTTTTGCTACAGCTTAGGCTCACTAATCTAATTCCATTGGTCCTCTTTTTGTACGCGGTTTTATATGATAATGACATAAAACTTTGAATCGATAAATGAAAGAATCTTTGAATACAATGAATCAACTTGATACCCTTCCATGTAAGCACTAATCAGCATAGTTGTAGAACAATGTATACAATACAGTTGCCACAAGTGTTGGTAACAAGAATTACAGTGTCAAATAATTGTAAGCTAAAGGGATGCCCAAGATGGATAAGGACATTCGTATTCCCATCCAGTTCCACAGTATTGAACGCAATGTAACCAGAGAGCCTCGTCATGCTCCTCATATCTGCATAAGTTAGAACTTAGAAACATGAGACACCATTTGGATGAAAACAATAACACGGTTGTGGTTTTAGCATTTTTTTTTTTACCCTTGTGGGATCAACTTTGGGCAGTTCGTACACATTGGATCGATGCTGAAATCTTCGCTTGAATACACGTAGTCATCTGGGGAGACAATCTTTCTCTCACCCGCATCGATTCTTTTTGCAATGTAGGTCTCAAGATTATCTATGTGTTGATTGAGATAAAGAGGGTCATTCGCTATGGGATGCCCTGTATATTGTAGATGCACTCGTATCTACAAACGTCAAAACCAAAATGAGAAACCCCAAAAGGCCAAACTCTCTCTATCCACTATCCTCATGGCTAATAAGATCTAAAGATCGTTGCTTTGTGAGTTTTTACCACTATATATGTATAACAGCTGCTAAAATCCGTATTATGTATAATCAATTGCTTACTTGATGGGTTCGCCCTGTCACTGGTTCACATGAGACGAGGCTATGAGTCCCATTTGTATCGATTCTAGTGAACTTCGTGCATGCAGGCTTCCCCTTCACCTTCTTATCGTCACCACTTGAATTGGCGTCCTGCATAAACCATACACACATTCCAATATTTTTACTTATAAGTGTCTAATGGAAGATTTTATGCTGTATAACTAGAGGCAAAATGTGGCTTTACCTCTGCTGTACTTCTTCCTTCGCTGCCATTATAATTTATGTTGGCGTCGACTATCATCTGACACATCAAAGTCATGCAGCTACATCAAGTGAACTCCAAACAAAAGTGTTCTCCATATTATAACGCCCTCAAGATAACTGGTAGATTTTGAGGTTCAGATATTATGACTGGACTCAAATTAGTTTTCTAATGTGGACTTATATCACTCGTGCTACTGTATGAAGTTGGAAATTAGAGACAGTTACAAAAATCATCTAGTAACATCAAAAGGACTTCAAACCTCATCTTCTGGGAACACGCCAATAACCTTTGCAATATAACGTTTCTTCACCATTCCACCCTCAATCTGAAACAATCAAGATAAGTAGTAAGTATGAAATTTTGATTTACCAGAGCAAATAGCATCTTAGGAATAATGGTATGGCCAAGCAAAATGAGACCAACTTGTTCGAGTACCTGTTGCCTGAAAAAATCAGCTTTTGCCGCAGTTCTTGCTATGATAAGCAATCCAGAAACCAAACGGTCTAATCTGTGAATAGCTGTGAAATGATGCAAGGATAACTCGTATTGTATTATTTTTTAAACAAGGAACATTTTGACAATTTATCCTTGTCTAATACTATTAGCTGGATACGAAATAGAGTTCCTAGGTCATGCTCAGCATCAAGGATGCCAACAATCGTGTTCTTACGGTATTGACCACATGGATGCACCTATACAATACGAAAACGCCCGACATTATTACCAAAGTATCAATCATACACCACAAAGGCATTAAACATATAATGGGAATTGTTTCACAATGCTTCGAATAGTACTAACAGAAAGAGAATCAGATTATTTGGTTTATGCTCTGAACAAAAAGTGTTTCACATTCTCCAGAGACCAAATAGAGTGAAAACAATCCAACAGAAAGAATACTCACAGGAACAGAAGCTGGTTTGCAGACAGTAACAACGTCAGGTTCTTGATGAAGGATCACAACATCATCAATCATCACCGGTGGTTCATGCCTGAAACCTTCTCACACATTTAGAATTTGGATAGACATTGAATGCAAAACTGATTTCAAATAGCAAATGCAACCATCTGAATAAAGTTCAGCTTAAGAACAACCTGTGGAGGAAGTGAGTAATCTTTTGGGATGATTTCACAATGTATGAAACCGGTACAATTTCTCCATCAACTTTGATTCTTCCAGATTTGACTGCACCAACCTACAATGTTCAAACATATCAAAATCCCAAAAACACAGATTTATCATCAAACTAATAATTCCTTGAGATTAGAGGAAGAGCAGTACATAATAATCACGAGGCCGTCCTTTAAATTCATCAGCAAACAAATCCACAATTGTTTTCCCAGTCCATCGTTTGTTCACCTACATCAATTTCAATCTCCATGTGACTCTAGTATGAGCAAAAACAAGGGATAATGAAGAAAGATGGAAGATACTTACATGAGAAATGAACTCGAAGTAGTAAGGTCTCACATGGCGTCTTCCTGCACAAACAAATCAAGCGATTAAACCAGAGCAATTAGTTGAATGAAGAGAGTGTGGAGATTGGAGGATTCGTTTTTACCTCCATGGAAGATGTAGTCCTGTTTCTGTGATAGTTTAGAAGATGACTGTAAAAGTAGATCAGTACTCATGGTGTTTGAGGTAGTGGCGAGGACGGGAGAGACGGCTTTCTCTACGCCGTCGTCGTTGTCGTCTTCTTGCTGCTTTCGTTTCATGTTTTTAGATTAATCTTAGCCGGTGGTCGCTGTCAATCTAAACTTCAAACAAATTCGTATTGGTTTGGGTTTAACCATGTTTTAAGCTACACCAAACCGGAAAATTAATGTAATACGTTTGGTAATCCGGTTTGGTTTTGATCGGTTGATTTGGTATTTGGTTTATTGATTACACGAGGAAATGTTATAGAATTTAAAACGAAATACATTTGGTTCAATTCGATTTGGGTAGTAGACAGTTTGGTTTGGTTTGGGTTTTGGATTTTAGGATTTTGGTAAGTTTGGTTTTTGAATAATCTCGGTTTTTTTTTTTTCAGTTTGTTCAATTAATTTCAGTAATTTTGATTGTTCTCATGACAACTTTCTGATGCTTTAATCAAAATGAGATAATTGTGACTGGCAAGAGTCTGACAATGCGGTTGAGCAAACTAGATTCTAACGGACGAAGAACGAAAAAAAAGGAGATGTGTGTATAATTTGCATAACATACACTAGTTACAATTTGCATAAGTAATTTATCAACATTTAAATATCCGTAGAAGATTACATTTTCTTCACCAAAATTGTTTTTGAAACGGTGAAACCGTATAACCATCTCCATTTACTAGATATTGAAGGAGTGAAAATGTACTTATATAAATTTATACCTGGTTGAAACCGTATACACAACTCCATCTCCTAGGTCACGAAGACACGAAACCGAGTTTTGTATAGTGTGTGTTTACATTGGTTGTGAACTGTGATGCGAGGTACCTTGTCGGCTTGTCGCAACTATATAGCTTTTAAAATATGACAACTGAGTCAGAACATCAAATTTGTTGAAGCAAACGTGCTCGATGCTTCTTTTTACAAATGCATGGGTCGACTTCATGTCAACCATTTTTGCGTTGGATCCTTGAAAGCCAAATAGTGCATACCAAGTATGTTATCGTTTCGAACGACTAGTACCAAATGCCCTGACCAAATGTTATCTACGTATCCGATTAGCTACTATCACAAGCCACAACAATATCACAAATGTGCGTCCCAGAATTTCACACATAGCCAACAATTTGGGTTTCGACGAAACCAGTCGCATTTTGTTTTGATTGGTTCTCCCTCTGCCACCCGCAAACGCTGCGTTTGCGGATGGTAGCGGTTGTTAGCGTTTGACACCAATCATAGAAACCGCTAGATACCGCTTGAAATCGCCAGATTTCAAAAGCTCCTTCCCGCAAGCGTTTGCGGTTGCGGGCGGTAGCAGTTAGGTTAATTTTTTTTTTTAATTAATTAAAATAATTATGTCTTCCACCCAAACCGTATATATCTTATTCTTATCAGAAAACCCTAATCAATATATTGAAACCCTATTTTCTCAATTATGGCATCTACCCAAACTAACGAAAATCAAAATCAAAATCAAGAATCAAACGTAAGTATGATCTATCCTTTCATCCATTCATTAGCTAGTGTA
>Ga0041059_1000789_pt1 | contig 24841 bp, 9 predicted proteins | sample AraColnosormetaG_FD_56232 | JGI IMG/M metagenome (GOLD analysis project Ga0041059, IMG submission 56232) | Arabidopsis roots microbial communities from North Carolina, USA - Col MF nosort | ecosystem: Host-associated > Plants > Roots > Unclassified | place: USA: North Carolina | collected 2013-09-02 | reverse complement strand
ANAAAAAAAAAAAAAAAAAAAAAAACCTCTAATCCACATCTCCCTAATCAAGCAAAGAAGCTTAAAGTCCATTCTTATTTCATTCGATGGTGGGAGATTCTATCAGATGATGTTAATTCTTCTTATAGTTTTGTTTGGGTCAGACAGAATAATATGAGAAGTGTCTCCCAAGATGTTTTGCGAGTGTTTGGTCTTAATTATGCATGGTTTTGAGTGGAATGTTTAAGATGGAAATCTGTTTTATTTTAGTTAGAAAACTTTAATATATTTTTGCTCCTCACAGGAAAAAAAAATACAAAGTTATGTAGTAAACAATAAATTATGGTGAGAGTTAGAAGAAGGTGACATATGTACAAATGTGAGTTGGCGTCATTTTATGATCATAATAGTTGAAAGAGTGTTATCTTTTAATTATGATGTTGAATTTTAAGTTATATTTTTGTTAAGTTTTCTAGTGACCATCGTAATTCTCCCTTTTTGATGTCTTTGTGGGTAAATGAAGTAATAATTTTCACAAATATATATTCATAAGTTTTTACCATATTATTCAATGATGGAATAAATAATAAATAATTTGAATACTGATTTTATAAAGTTTTTAGAGTTCTTTCGATTAATATCAATTAGTATCAATATATCAATATTCATATATGTTGATTTTACTAATTAATCAAAACTTTGTCAATCTCACAACTTTGAATGTATTGTAAATCTTATAATTTACACACATACTATAATCAATATATAATATATAATTTCAAATTTGGAATCTAAATATTAAAGAACATTTGCATATAATTTTCATAGATTTAAATAAAACCCAAAGTTTCTATAGTATATCCATATTTAAATATAGTTCTTCTGATCAATTTGATAAAAAAAAATTAGTTTTAGATTATAAACCCTTCATAAAACCTAAAACTTTTTTGTTTAATATATCATAATTACAATATTTATGCTATTTATTATTGAATTATTTTTAACAAGTAAATATATTTTAATGTTTATTAGTTATAGAATATTATATATTTTATTATATTTTACCCACGCATCACGTGGGATATTTTCTAGTTTTTAATAAGACATCGTGATTTCACACTCAATTAAGGTACCGGAAAAATAGGAACGATGTTGGCATGTCCTTATCTCAGAATTACTTCAAAAGTTATAATTGTGATTTATTTAGATGAGGACCTCTTAATCTCCACGGATCAGAAAAACTGCCTTTACACTATTTTCTTAGGAAATAATCCTTCCTCTAAAGTAGACTAGAACCCATGACGTTTTTGTGTGTGTATTTGTTCTAGATAAATAAAGAAAAAAAAAAGGCGGTCCTGCCTAGAGGCATTTTTCCATACTTTGATAATCTAAGAACTAAACCACACGTAAAGTCTTTTTTGTCGATCCATCTTCTTTTTGGAAGACCTTTGTCAACTCCTTGTGCGTAGGCGGAGGAGAACTCTTTTTACTTTCTTGAAAGAAGATTTTATTATCTCAACAAGACATAGAAATTGATACACTTCTCCAAAGATCTTTGCAAAATCCAACTCACTCAATTCCAAAATCACGAGAATGTCCATAAGTTGGCACCAAACTTGTTTGACCATACCAATGCACCTTTTTGGATTTGGAGTGTTTTCATACTGACTAGTAACTTCTTGGAATTCAACATTTTTTATTCAAGAATTTTATATAAAAAACAATAAACAAAATAAATAGAATTAAAGATTACTTTCACCCTTTTGTTTGTGTGCCAACTATCGAATATGAGACAATAACAACAGTAGTATAATCCATTACACACCTTGTTTACATGAATACCAAATAAATAATGTGTCCAGTAATACAAAAAACCACTACAATAAGAGTCTAACTCAAATAGTCAAAATACATTTTATAAAGTTCTCAAGTAATAGAACAAGAAGAATGTATCAATCTTCAAATGGGATCACAAAATTTGGCATTGTGATTCATGCATATATATAGTCGCGCAACATTCTAATCTTTATTCATGCTATCAAAGAATAATTCTTTTCTTTTCGAAACGACAAATGGCTAAATCAGACCTCATGTGTATATATAATTTAGAAAATTCTGCCATACAACCGACGTCCCCTGTTTCATTTGGGGTTGAAATCTATAACAAATTAACAATATATATTTTAAAACATAGCTCATACCAATCTGAGTTTATATAGCTCGACTCGATCAGTCCAGGTAAGCAGCGAGGAACAAACATGTGTGGGTTAGCCGTGTAAAGCACATCTATTCAAGCTTCCGTGTCGGGGCTTCTCCAAGACGCCAACTTCTCCGTCGGGATGTCAATCGGACCTAAGGTCCACGGGCCTGGTCCGTTTAGGGATATAGCGGGACGGGTTTAGACCCATGTTAAGAAGCCAAAAAAACGTGGACCTCGTGGTCCTGGTCTGTTTGGATCGCGGGAAAACTAGTTTGTCCATTTTTCACCGCGGGTTTGCGGTTGACCCGCTTCTTCTTCTCCATTAGTATGATAGTGTCTTTTTTGGAAGTGGCCTATCCGTACAAACTTGTTTATAGACTTTTGTTTTACAAACCTCATACTAATTGGAGTTAGATTTAACTTATATATTAAACTACTATTTCTTACTTTTTGGATGTGGAATGTTGGATTGTTTTCCAACATTTCGAATTTCAAAAAATATGTTATAGGTAAATGACACTCTCCAACTTCTTTCATTGTATATATTCATCAATATCGTCTAAGAAATATATGGACATCACAAAAAGTACTAACACAAATTTAAGCTCCCTTTTAAAAATCATTTGTTACATTTAAAGATTACGACAGATGATAGGATTGAAACAAGAAATTAAATTCTAGTTGTAAACTAAGAACTTAACACATTACATGAGAGATATAAAACTAGTTTAATAATGCAAGACACACCTTGTAGTTGTTATCAAATTTCAACTCACTAGCAATACACAATTTTACTCGGTCCAAGCAAATTTTATGTAACCAAGAAATGTAATTACACAATAAACATTTTAATGCCTTTAACGTTTTATTTTTTGAGTACATAGGTGATGAGGCCGGGAATATGAATGGTCGTCATATAATCCTCCCAATCAATAGACTTTGGATCAAATTCAAACAAACCATACATTTCTTTATTAATCTCCTTTCTTTTCAACCGCAGTTTCTCAGTATTCGTATCGTCAAATCTGCAAAACAAAAAGAATCTCGCGTCAAAATAACTGGAAAATGAAGATTAAAATTGTAGATATCAAAAGTCATTTATGAAAAATTTGAGATTGATACATACATGCCCTTAAACAAGACATAAGGTCTGTAGAGGTCGACCAACCGCATCGCCAGCTTAATCTTGCGGTCAATGTCTTTATATTTATTACCATTCCACCAAGGATAAATTACATATATCAATCGCAACATCTGATAATATAAGAAAATATATGCGTAAGAATTCAATTAATAAAAACTCGTTTTCTTTTCAATATTTTCTCATTGGATTTAGTTTTCTCTTTCAACATTTGGTTTTATTATTAATATGTAAGAAAGAACAAAAATATTCGTACCTGCAAAGGTAGCTTGTAACGAAGGGTCATGTAGAAACTGAACTGAGCCATTGTGGACAAGATAGTTCCTTTGGAGACTAGTATAGATGAACCATCGCGTCTAACAAGAGGGTTTTTCGTGAAGTAGCTAGCCGCGAGATCATGAATCTGTTCGAATGTGATCGGGTTTTTACAAGATGATCCGACATGGTACACGGTCTGGGAACCTAGCTTCCCTGCGTGTATTGCCGCAGCCGTGACCATTGCGTTTGCGACCATGTCCACAGGTATCTGTGAATACATTCTCAGTGGACCACAATGACTAATAATATAGTGTGTAATAATCACAAATTAATATAGCATATGTAATCTTTCATGGAAGAATTAGCAATGTTTACTAGCTTATTAATTTTGTGTGCCATTCGAATAGAATGTTATGGTCTTAAGGCCTCTGCTTATTTATCTCTGCTATACACACTGAAAAATATCCTAGCCTTGTTTTCTTACTTGAACTCTGGATTTTGGGTACATTTAGTCTGTTAGTCAACCAATGGACAAACTAAACCTTTGAAAGTGTTTTGGCGTGTGAAATTGCTTTTATCTACTATAGATTTTAAATATGGTAATCTTTTCTTCCAAATTACACCTTTTTAGAACTATGAAGTAATTTTCTTTTGTTAATTTTAAACACAAACACCAAATGGAAGAAAATATTACGTTATTTATATATTATTGTTTTATCTTTCGATAGTGTTATTTATTTATGTTTACGTCTACGTAAACGCATAATTGACTTGAAGACAACCACAACCAAAATTAAGTTGAACTTACAAGATCAAGGACTGAGTTTGGATCTGCAAGAAAACATTTAAGCCTTCCTTTGCCATATGCAACAATCACACTGTCTATGGTTCTGCACATATATAGAAAATAAAGGGTATCGTCATGGATTGAAAATTCATGCAAAAGTCTAAAATAATTTCCATGATCAATCTATAACCGGTATAGATTTACCTTAACCCTTCGATCCAACCGGGAAATGGTTCTGAAAAAGTGCTAGTGATCATTGTGGGACGGATGATAACGATGGGAAGGTTTTCTCTATAATTACCAAGAAGCATCTCTCCCATTGATTTGGTAAACACATATGTGTTTGGCCATCCATGAAGCTTTGCCCTAATAATGAAGACCAGTTTGGTTCTAGGTCAGTGGATATTTTCAGTAATAAATAATAACTCTAGTTTGTGATTATTACACTGATCACCTTGACATTCCAAGATCTTTCATAGACTGTGAAATCTCTTCTTCTGAACAATTTTGTTTCTGTAGCTCTTTCAGTTTTTGTTTCATTAGCTCCATTTCGGTCTCAATGACTAATTTTCTATGTCCGTTCAATGTCTCCCCCATGTGAAATGTTTTCTCATGTAAAAGTCCAGACTTCTCTCCGCGCACATACGCTACCAAAATACAAATGTGAAGTGTAAAAATGACGGGTTTACGTTTTTGGCGGAAAAATTACGGGTTTAAATCGACAACCGTCTTCTCAATGTCATCACTTGTATGTTTTAGAAATTTGGGAAATAAATTGACTTTATTAAATCGGTTTAGATGTGTTCGTTAAACTTAAATTGATATTGATTTAATTTAATTTTACCAAAGTTGATGGGATAATTAGGTAAACCATTAACCATTACAATCTAACTCATTGTATTCATCAAACCAATTGATCCAATAACTCATTTGATCCATCAGTTCATTTGAGTCAAAAATTTCAAGTCATTAGGGTTTATGGTTTGAATTGAGTTAAGTTGACCCATGAATCTTGATCAATTTTGACACCCTTAGAGGTGTCTATGACTGTATGATTGTTTTTTGAAAATAATAAGATTATCGAACTCACCGGTTGAAACATGAAGAAGCAACTGTCCTTTAACACACTTCTTGGCAAAGTTGAGGACATTGAGCGGTCCAAATGTGTTGACGCTAAGACCAACATCATATCTTTATATATACACATAAGAAACATGATTTAAAGTTAGATTTTAATCAAACCAAAATAAAATATAAAAAGTCAAAATAAATTTAGTTTTTAATTAAAAATTCAATATCTTCTTATAAGATAAAAGTTGAATGATTGTATCAACCACAATTTCTTCTACACCTTTCATCAAAGTTCGTTGTGGCGGCTACATTGACAATGATATCAATCTCATTCCACATATGTTGTAAGAGATCAGAACCCTTCACTCCCAAATTATCAACGGATATATCACCGGGAATAGGTACGACTTTTTCTGTTATGAAAGCTTTCAGATTCTCATCACCTAAAGCGTTTTTCAACACTCTAAAAAGATCTTTCTCCAAAACCTGTTGAATTATATTTCATGTAAGTTCGATCATATTTCCAAAACATTAATATAGAACTTACATAAAAAAAATGGCTTTAAAGCTTATTTAATCTTCATAGATATTAGTTTATATATATGACCAAATGTTTATTTTTACCTCACTGTGAAACCGTTGCATGGCTGATTCATTGTCTGCTGCTCTCAAAAGAAGGAAAAGCTTCTTTACCTTTGGTTGAATCCTCAATATTTTCTCCACAAACACTAAAATATTTATAAAAATTATAAGTTAAATTAAAATTTTAAAGTCACTAATTATGTTAGAAATTTATTCAGTTAAACAAAATAGTTTTGATGAGAAAATTCCGCGGAGAGAGGAAGTAGTTCACCATCGCAACTGATAGCATTAGTCAAAATTAGAAATAGATAGATTCTAGATGAAAATAGAAAGAGACAAAACTAGAAGTTATTGCTCTATGGACGACAAAAAGAGATTGAACAAATTAATGAATAATATAATATCGAAAGTTTAAGTTATTTATGAAAAATATATACGAATACCAAATTAAATAAGGAACTGCCAGTGATAAAATGTGAAAAATTGTTAGTTTACGTTCACTAATTAATGTTATATATGCCATGCAAATGAAATTCAAAGGCCGTAATGAGTAATGAACCGTAGTCACTAAAACAATAAACACAAACATTGGACTGAATCACAAAATCTTTGTTTGTATGGTAACGGATCCAAGTTGGTACCTTTGGCGAGGAAACCGGGAACACCGGTGACGAGAATCGTCTTGTCATGGAGGAACTGAATGCAATTGGAGTCCATTGAAGAAACTTATATCTATCCAATTAATAACTAAGTACGATAGATTGTTTTGAACCATAACACCTTCGGCGATGAGGCACGAATATATATAGACCCGTAAATGTTGACCCGTTTTGTTGAGCCATCATATCTACTACTTGTACGTAAACCTACCTACATTTTCTTTTATAAAAAAAAAACAATATTAAAACTACTTCTGATTAAATATCACATATCCAATTAGAACATGCTCTGAAATCTCGGAGCTCTAAAAAGAATAAAAAATATGTAACCCATATTTTTAAAAATTAAAATATTTTAACTACTAATCGTGGGCCTAGCTTTTAAAACGAATGGAATGTTTAGAAAGAAAAAAAAGAATAAGTATGTAAGAATTTTTATAACATAGCAGAATTAGAAACTCTAGGTAGAGCAATACGAGAGTAACTGAGTGAGGATAGTGTTAGTGTTTTCCACAAGAAGTTTCCTTGTGGTTTGCTAGAAGGATCTATGTTGTAGGACTAGAATTGTCGTAGGTGTGTTGATTTGGAAGGTTGGCGTTCTAATTTTAGAACTCTTCAATATACCTAAGTGTTTTGGTTAAACGCTTTTTTCTCAACGTGAATATATATCTAACGAGTAACGAGTTGTTTAGTCAACAAAAAGCAGGGGAACATTAATAATACAAAAATTAAAATCACAAAAGAACATATTTATGAGATAGTAAATCGGTTGTAACAACATTTTGGAAAATAACATATTTCATTTAAATTTCAAGAGAAAATAGTGGAAAATAAAAGAACAAGATGATAACGTGATTTTTTAATATTTCATTATTGCACTATTTTAGAATCACGATTTTCTTAAACTCCACCTCGACGTTTGACCAAAATAGAAAAAAATATACTCATTCAATAATAATTCTTAATTTTTTATAGTTTCATCCATTCTATTTTATTTAGTTGTTAGTGTTACTTAAATAATAGCTAATACATTATACATCTAGTTTTCTTTTGAATATGAGTGTTGTTATGTAACATAACTTCTCTGGCAAATTATGTATAATTCGGAGTAATTTCATGTCGAAAGATGACAGCTCAGCCCAAATTATATGTGTATAGTTAGCCATATTTGATAGAATATAAGAAATCATTTTTTTTAGATTATATATTACAATGCAGATGTTTGACAAAGTTTCCAATTTTATCAACATTTTTAAACGTATTTATTGATGATATCAAATATAACAATACATTAATTAGGGTAAAACAGAAAAATTGAATGTTTTTTTATTATTCTGTAAAAATCTTCAACGACAGCTAATCTAAAATGGGGGGAGTAATTTTTGTAATCTATGCCAATACAACCAAAACATCTTATAATTTCAAAGGAAAAAAGGACTATCTAAAAACCTGATTTGGTCTTAGGTTTGGTTGGTCATAAATTATGCAACAATGACATAACAAGCTAAAACGTATGGGAAACGTCAAATTTTTTGGTAAAGCGACAGAAAATACCTAACCTCATACGTTAGGAAGAATTAAATCTGAACTTATAGAAATGTCTCAAACCTCAAAATTTTATATGATATGCTGGAGTTTTAGAAGTACAAGTCATCGTTTCTTATAATTTAGACTTACTAATTTGCAAAGTTACACAGATGGTAACAGTTTACCCTATCTGATATTGTTCCATTTGTTTAGAAAATTTGATTACCTGGTCATGTACGAAATTTAAACTATATTAAAGCTGAATTAAGTTGTCTCATTAGTCAAATCGATTTAATTAATACGATGGTTTATTCTCCTTCATTTTCTTTGACATGTATACTTCAATAGCGAACTGATCAGCCCCGGCCCAACTGTAAAAAGAGCCTTAGGGAAAAAAAAGAAGATTTTAGTCTTGTTATTTAAATAAAATTCTATATTTGCAAATATAAATATGTATTATTGTGACAAAAAAAAATGTATTTATATTTTCGAGAGTATTTTATACCACTAACAATTTTTTTATAATTTTTTAATATTAAATATGAGGTCCATACACCGCTGCCCTATCCCTTATGTCGGGGTTAGAACTGCTACGGAAGAATATGCATACAAGCCATGTATGTAACTTGAAGAAAATTCTGCATAAATTTGAATAATTGATAATATCAAACTAAATCTGATTGTGGCCATACAAATATTCACTGTACAACAAACAACTTTTCTTTTGAACAACAAAATATGAAGAAGCCAGCGATGATATTCAAAACAATTTGATTTTTGTCTAAATGCATCGGACATATCAAGCCAATTCGGAGTTCGGACATAGGTTCCCTGAATAAGAGCACCTAATGAAAAATGTAGTGGGCTTCTCATGAGACAATATTTGGGTTTGAAATGAAGGCTCAAATAAAACAAAAGAAGCCTCCCACAAACGTTTTGTTAATGTTGCTAGATTGATTTGAGTACGAAACATATCTCTAATAATGGTCCAGAATCAACCTTGGTCACATTTTTCTTTCACCTTAAAAAGAGAATAGGCTTGACCTTCAAGAAGGATTTTAGTATATGTTATATTTAGAAACATTATATTCTAAAATGGTAAAACTTGATTAAAACACAACAAAAAGAGAAACATAAATGGATTGATACAAAATATTGTTAATTTTGAAAAGTAAGAAAACTAACAAAAACAAAAAAAAAAAACCCAAACCGGGTCACTATATAACTAACCTGAGAGACTCTCAACATCCCTCTGTTACATCTCATCCTTTTTCTCTGCTATCAATCTTTAACAACGCCTAACTGAGAAGCTTTACACAGCTCTCTGAGCTTGATATACAAAAACAAAACATCGAGAGAAGTTCAAGAGCCCGAGTCTCTTGAGTTCTGGTCTTGTTTATCCCGGTCCTCAGAACCCGTTTTCTCACACACACCTATATCCAAAGCCGCTGGATTCTCCAGAGAGACTGGTTTGTCATTGTCTATAGTCATAGGAGTAGTAGCTGTCATGGCTGGAGGATCAGAGCCAATTTGATCCAGTGAAGATGGGACTCCACCACAGTTCATGGTAGGTGTCGAGCCCTTGGGGGCAGGATCTGCTGTTTCTACGTCTTCATATTCAGATAAGAGATCTATAAACTCATTGAGTAGACGCTGCACTTTTCTGTTTGACGCCATTGCAGGTAGAATATCGTTTCTCAAAAGTTTATGCTTCTTCACCCCCTGCAAATTAAAGCGAGTTTTAGAGCGTTCCGATTGGGAAAAGGTTAGGCTCTGATCAAGAGAAAGTATTCACCAGAACATAAGGATCCCAAGACAAGTTTGTGTCTGAAGATGCTGCTTCAGCCATACCAGTGGGAGGTCCAAGAAAGCTCTCACAGACTTCTCTTAATCTGGACTCGTCTGCCTCTCTGCAGACAAAGGCACAGACCTTAAGCAGGTTGACTATGATAGAGTTGAAAAATCACAAAAATAAAAGTAATCCCATAGCACTTCATTGTCAAGTGGAAAAACGAAACAGAATCTGAAACTGAGAATATATTTTAACAAATGCGAGACTTAATCCTCATTTATACTAAAATGTATTCACATTCGAACTGAAAAAAGAGTTTCTATGAGAAAAGGGCACAGACCTTGCTAGAAACCTCACATAGGCAAGGAGGCACTGGCGGTATTCATTAGGAGACTCAAGTGCAAGAGAAGATGCAAGTTGAGATTCCAAATGTGCACGTGTTTGCGTTCCATCATCAGTTATCCTGTAAAAATGATATAAGCTTCTTTAAGGACTTGGAATAGGTGGTCCATCTCAGGGCCGGCAAAAGAAAAATGGAAGACAAGCCCAACCTGTTCCACCCTGGCTTTCTAGCCATGTACTTTCTGACATCAACCTGCAAACCAGCAAGCTCGCCGCATGGAGCTGAGCCCAAATTCCAGGAGCTACTAAAATTTGAGGCCGGGAAGCAGTCATCAGCCACTCTCAGCCAACACATTAGACTAGTGTCAAAAAGGAATGCATGACGTGTGGCTAGAACAACAAGCGGTGAACCAGATTTGGATAATTTCACAGATATCACTTTTATTGTACCTGCAAAATCGTAACAATGTATCAGCAGAGCTGGTCGCATCAGACAAGTTTAAATTCATTTTACAGATTCCACTAGGTAAGCATACAGTCCAAATCAATAACAGAGCTATCTTCATACCAAGATAGTAACTCCACTACCAAGTCACCCACGAGGAAAATTAGTAAATACCAGTTCTTCATTCTTTTTACTGAGTTACCCATACCATCCGATTCAAAATATAATATGGTGCCTCAAGAGACGTGTTTTAGACGATGAGAAGCCAGTAATGTATTCAAGTATTGAAGCATACCTTTCACTGTGGAAGATAAATTGACATCGGAAGAGACCAAAGAAGATAAAGAGTCGTGAAGAACGCATTTCCTATTGAATAGATCCCATACATATAGAGATCCTTTTCTTGTTACAAGCAACAACTTCCAGCTATCGTCACAATCAATAAAAGTTGCAGCAGACCCCATCATCATTGTAGGCATAGCACGCCTTCCACACTTAGTGTAAACCTTCAAAATAAAAGAGAGAGTAAACATGTTATCACATACTATCCCAAGAACAACAACGCATTCAGGTTATTTATGTCGTTCAGAAATTGCTTCACCAAGAGTTTAATCAATTCATCGCATCGGATCTAGAACTAGGCACTTCCTATGAAGATCAGGTCCCAACAGAAATATCACTATTAGTGTAAAGTGTAGTGACTTCGATGGAAATAAATTGGTGGAGGAAAAATATAATTCAGAATATCAACACCAAGAGGGACTGTAGCTATTAAAATCCAGATCATAAATGCCATTAAAATAGGAATGATATCAATAACACCAAATGCCAAAAGCAGAAAGCATCATGAGTCATGGTCTACTCTGATCTATGGATATAAAATGACACACAGGGACTTCAAGTCAATGCAGCAAAAATATTATTCTTACCTGGAGGCTTCCGTCTTCGCATCCAGCAGCCCAAAAATTTGGATTTCCAGCCAAAACAGTGACTCTCCCCATAATCCGATCAGACCAAAGAGTTTCGCCTGACTTTTTGCAAGAAATCTCAGTTTCCTTGACCATTGATGTACTTACTGCACCAACAGTGTCCAAAGCATGCTCCCTTGGACAAGCTTCTAAGCAAACAGGTGGTGCAGCTTCCCCATCTTTCCAATCGAATACCCTTATCAACAGATCAGTGCTAGAAGATTCTTTTATACCTACAGATTGCTCAACATTTAAAACTCCATCCCTACCAGAGGTTCCAGGAACCTTCTCAATAACAAGGCTCTCAGTAATGGTAGCACGAGCTGTAATCCTTGAACGCTCTTTCAGATCAGGGTTCCTGCAAACTATTTCTTTCCCGGACAAATCCCTATTGCTAATCTCCACAGGAAAATCTCCACTATCTCCCTTAGCAGGAGCAGCAGCGGAAGCAGGCAGAAAATTATGTGATTCCCCATTAATCATGATATTATTCTCCTGTTGGGGAACTCCAACAGCTTCAGGAATGATCCTCTTTCTTCCGTCAGGCCTTCTATACACTTTTTGATTCACAGGACTAGATACTCGATTTAAGGTTGATGCTTTATTTAATGTTTGACCAGTAGACTCTGCTGCCTTATTCCGATCATCGACTTGCGATTTACGCCTCTTTGCAGTACTCTCCACACTAACAGATGGTTTTGTAGTCACCTGATTTTGTTGAACATCCGATGCCGCCCTCTTACTACCGGCTTGCTTTGTCGAGGCTGTTTCAAGTAATAACTGGGCTGGGCTCTCAACTAAGTTTGCTTGCCGGCCTCTGACATCTCCATATCGAGATTTCTTCAATTCGTCGAGTTCAGTATCGGTTAGCCTGACGCCTAGTTCTTTTGGGTCAAAGTGAATCATCGCCACCGTTCCGTCCAAGGAACATGCGAAAAGTGAATATCCGTCGGGACTCCTGTATTTTGATAAGGTAAAAATGTGATTAAAATCAGACTTTCCTCTTCATTTATGTTTTAGAAGATTAATTGTGACCCCAGAAAAGAAATCTACGAATTCATAGACGAATCCTAAATTAACTACATAATAAACTCATAAACGGTAAAACCCACAAATGGCAAAACCAAATGCACTTTTGAGACACAATCAAAAACCTATTATAAAGACAATACTGTAAATCATGAAGTCATTGAATATGTAGATTGTGGCCAAAAAAGAGAAAACTTTACCATGATAGATCCACAACACTTTGGCCAAAGAAATGCTTGGCGACAAAAAGAGGACGCGCACTTCCAGTTGTCCATACGGTTATAGTACGGTCTTGACTCCCCATTGCAATAACATTGTATGACTGCAAATCTTTCTCCCCTGACTTTGATGTTCCATTGCTCCACCCAACTTGTTTAGTTTCATGGGTACTAGAGGGGATTCTTTTGAACATTGAATGATTGAATCTAACAACAATGATTGGAGCACTATGACCTAAGAAGTCATATGCTACAGACCATTCCCCTCTTTCTAAAACAGGAGCAGAATGCTTCGGCTTCTGAAACCCATGAGTGGTAGTAAGGAAGTGGCCACAGGGTGACCACCCAAGTCGCCTGAAAAATGTGGATCCAAGCTAGAAAAAAAAAAATTTAGCAGTAAACATCCAGAGAACAGGGAAGCAATTGTAATAATAGAGTTTGAATCAGTATTCAAATCCTTTATACAATCATTTCATCTATGTAAATACATCCTAACAGTAATGCTAAAACAAATATTGCATACCGATTTTGCCCAGTGACCATCTGTTCTGTGAGCCATGCCCCAATCACTTGTTCGCCATATTATCACAGTTTTGTCATCCGACTGGCTAGCAATAAATGACCCAATTGGATCCCAAGTTACACCTTTAACCAAACTCAAGTGACCCCTGAGAACAGTGGTGCACATACCAGTGCGCATATTCCATATATGCACTGTGTTGTCCAAACTCCCACTAGCCAGCATCGAATCATCTGGAGACCAATTAAGATCCACCTACTTTAAGGATAATCAGAAAAAAATACCTCAGTTATTACATAACCACTGACATTACCACTATAAGATAATAAAGAAAAGCGAAGAGTCGTTTACCACATCGGCAGTGTGTCCCCTTAAAGTCATTACAGCTTTCCAGTTCTCAACATCAGGGGCTTCTCCACTACCAAACTCAGTGGTGCCTGAACCAGGCTTCCTCTCATGGATTTGAATCACTTGATCATCAGAACCAGATGCTACATACCTACTGTTCTTGGCCCACCTAACACAGTTGACTGACCCAAAATGGTCACGAAGAGTTGCAAGAAGCCTCTCTTTTGTATCTATGTTTTGCAAATCCTTGTCAACAGACTTCATGTTCCATATACGAACCTATATTCATATTAGAGATTAAGATTAATGATACTAAAATCACCAAGCACAAAATAACAAACTTTATTCACTAGCCGATCACAAACAATGAAAGCAAAAACAGTTCTGTGTACTAAAAGCTTAAAAACCACTTCTGAACTTTATAAATCCATACTCAACAAGCCTATGTCAGTGACATGATTCAAATGCTACACAATCTTCATCGAACCAAGAGGTACTCAAATGATGGCGTAGTACAAGTCAAGATCCAAGTAAACTACATCCACAATTCATAGTATTGTATAAACATTCTCAAAGCTCAAACAAAGCAACACCAAATCGAAACAAGAAACAAAGATACAAGAACTTCACATGTACATAATAATAAGCAATGCAAGAACCATCCTTACAATACGAACTTTAACATCGAATGCCAATTCAATTTCGATTCAAAGAAGACAAAAACAAGCAAATTCCACCAATCAAACGAACTACATAACATAAGCAAACTCATCTTGAACCATAAAGCAATAGAAGAAGAAGAGAAATTAAAAACCTTGTGGTCACCACCGCCAGTAGCAAACCTTTCTCCATTAGGTTGAACATCAATGGAGAATATCTGTAACCCTTCATGTTTAACCCAAAAGGGCTTCTCCGCAATCATCTCTCTTCTCTCAATTCGAACTAAAAATCGAAAAACAGAAAAAACCAAGATTCAAGACTGAAATTTTATTGAGATCACACCCATGAACAAGCTCAAGGAAGTTACAGAGAGTCAAAGACTCTGCAAAAAACACGAATTCATTGACGAAACCAAAAACCCAGAAAGCTACGACGAGAGAAGGATACTAGGAACTGAAACGGTGAAGAAGAATGAAGTCAATTTCGAGGTTAATTTTTTCTTCCTCAATTCGGTAAAATTTTCTTTTAAAAAAACCCTAATTTTTCGTGTTTAGCAGAGAGACAAAGTAGAAGAGTTTTAGGCTAAATGTGACAAATTTGGAAGACAAGAGTTGTGTGTGTTTTGTTTGTGTATTTGTGTAACTGATTGATATGTGAGAATAAAAACCCTACCTTTGGACTTTGGAGAAAAGAGCTCTTCGACTTCTTTGTAAGATTCTCGATGAAGTTTTTTTCAATCACAATGTTTGTTAAGTCTTATTAATGCAACCCCAATGTTGTTAGATGTTTGCTAATGACTTAACTATCTTAAAAGCATATCACATTTTCTTGTTTCAAATTGGTTACATATCTCTAGGTCATTTAGTGACAAACCCTTGTTCACGGCCACATTGCACATGCCTCGAGCAGCTAGCTCGGCACCATAGTTGTTGAACCCACAGTCATCTGGTCCTCGAGTATCATGCCCACCAAAAAAAAAAATATTTTGGTTATCACCACATTCGAACACATGGTTTGGCGTTTGGCCTATCTCAACCCTTCAACACATGGTTCGGTCTATCGTGGTCATCTCAACTCTCGAACATTTAGCATATCTTGGTCCACCCATTATTTTACACTCAACCCCAACCCAATACAATTAAGGGCTTAAGAATTAGGACAAAGAAAAAAATAAAATATTGAACCCTCTTTACTAAAAAGGCTGTGAAAGATTTAAATATTTGGGCCTCTTCAAAACATTACGTTTTACAAATAAATTTAACTTTTTGAAATGGGCCTAATTTCTTTTTTTTTCCAGCAATTTTCCATTTAAAAAAAAAAAACCAAACTTTGACTTCCAAATGGTGGGTCGAAGCTCAAATCCCCTACATTTGCAACTTTAATTTAGTCTTACAACAGTATAGGGCATTTGCAAATGTAGATCCCCTAAATTGTTGATTTGTTTATAAAGATGAATACGTGGCACTTCATCTTTATACGTGGCACTGTTAAGTTGAATACATGTTTTTCAAATCTCCTAAACTATTGATTTGTTTTGCGAAACTCAAATCAACAGTTTAGCGGATTTGCACTTCGCAATACATCGAAGATAAAATGGTTAAGATATTACTCCAATCTTTGAGAAGAATCAAGTTGATGGTTGAAATATGAGATATCAACCGACACCCAACATGATTTGAGATGAAATCCTATAGAAAGAGGAAAAAACAAAACAAAAAGAAACCAACAAACTAAATGAGAGATTATTAAATCCTACAAAACGGAAAAACAGATCCGACGAAAGTTAGAAGTTATAAACAAACAAAAACCGAATATCACTGGAGGAGATTTCCGGTGCATCTCTCTCAAAGATAAGGATTTGTTAAGAGAGAGAAAGATATCCCATTAAAATAGATCTAATTTAAGTAAGAGGTATGAAAACTTTAAATACTTGTGACTATTTTAAAAATTATAAGCTTTTTAAAAATAAATTGAAAATCTTTGTGAATTCGGCGGTCTAATTTTAGTTGTAATAGTTTTTAAACAGGCCTCTTCACAAGATAATTTTTAAGAAAATTAACAAGCCGACACACAAAAAAAATAATAAAAGAAATAACAAAAGGTCTATGGACAGTCGCACTATGCCTAATTGTTTGGCTTGGGCCTGTTTACACCCAAAGAAACCATCATTTTTCGCCCAAAACAATAAACATTTTTGACCATTCATCTCCTTTTTTTTTTAACATCTTCCTTTACTTTATTAAGATTGAAACAGAGATTACATAGTTATTTTTTAGACATACACATAAACCAAAAATGATTAACGTTTTTAAAAAAATACAATCAAACAACTGAATTACACACTGTTTTCTTTCGTAAGCTTTACACGCTAATAGATGATCAAATCTATTATCTTACAACTGAATTACATACTGTTTTCTTTCGTAAGCTTTACACGCTAATAAATGATCAAATCTATTATCTTCCTTGGAGATATCTCCAACCGGACTGCAAAACACCAAATACTGTATAGTGTTCATAATACTCCAATCGAACGGTATAAGCAACACCAAATATTTTTTTTTAGTGTTTTGTGAACAGTATTACATCATATTTGGTGTAATACTGTAGTTCACAAAACACTAAAAAAAATAATAGTATTTTATTCATGTTTTTGATTTAGTATTATATTTAAATTGTTGTTTTTCACTAAAAGACAAATACACTATCATTATTTTTGGGTGATTTTATTTTTATTAATATGAACTTTTATTTATAAGTAGTATGATATGAAATAGTAAATTCAGACAAAAACATTTAATTAAAAAATACAAACAAAATATTTTTCTTGTAGTTTCAATTTATCGATTGCAATTTTATATTAATTAAGTTAAAATAATTTAGTTATAAAATAAGTTGTGTATATCAAACTATAACAAAAATAAAGAAAATATTTTGTTTAATAATATAATAATAAAAAGTAATACTTTTAGTGTGAAATTTGGTGTTATTGTTGGAGATGATAAAACAATTGAAACACCAAAACACCATATTTGGTGTTAAAATTTGGTGTTTTGGTGTGTTGTGGTTGGAGATGCTCTTATCCGTCTTCTTCCTTTATCCAACATGATCATCTTGTTTGGCTATCGTCTTTTGACGAAACTCCAATAATCGTTAAAATGATCCTTGGTTGCGATCCATCTTTTACATAGTTTCCCATCAAAACATCTCCAACAACAGGAGATGGAATCTTTCTTGGCTATAGCTTGTGCCCATAATGGCTGAAATGGTTAATACCATCTTCTGAATCTCGTTCCATGTAGATATTCCCAAAGGTCCGATAATTGATGAGCGTTCATAATCCTTAATCAATAATAATATCCAAGGAAAAGGTTTGCAGAGATATATTCATAACATCAAAGATAACATGTTCTCTACAGTCTCCACCATATCCTTAGACACTGCCACGAACCGGTGCTATGAACCGGTGAATGCATGAAACATCACTCCAATTCGCCTTCACTGTCAATCCCAATACCCAGATCAAATATACAAATTACATCACTGTATAGTACCACTTGGCAGAGGGAAATGACAACTATCGAAAACGCCACTTCATTCTTGGGCCAATGACTTGTACATTTTATAAACGATCAAGTCAAATATATCACAATCAAACACGAATAAAAGCCATATTTCCTCATAAAATAACTAAAAGTCACATTTTACTCATAAATTAACTAACCTATTCATGTTATTTCTACGTTGACTCAAACTAACTTTATCCAAGAACAAGATGAACGATAATCAGGAACTCAAGATTCATGTTTTTAATACATGACTTAAATTAAGAAAATTTTTACTGTAAAAACCTAAGACATTCAACCAAATATGATCAAAGTAGGGATTAAAATGAGAAATTTGAAAACTACATGAAGCCACAAATGTCATATTCTCAACTTGGCCGATCTACCAATCTAGAGACTGTGGATCGTTTATGAAATTTCCTCCGATCTTTGACCTCCCATCCTCCGTGCACAACTTCTTTATCTAGAACGTGGGACGAAGCAAATGAATATCACAAAATATTGCAAAGCGGAGAGGAAGAGTAGGATCAGGCCCGGCCCAAGGCTAAAGCTCATGAAGCTGATGCTTTAGGCATCACAGATATATTGTAAAAGTTGAGGACATCATTCCAAATTTAACTTGTGGCATAGTGGTACAACTGTACTAAAACGTCCACGAGATGACTGGTTCGTGTTCTTTATTTTCCTTTTTTTGGATTTTTCATTTAAGTTTTGTTTGTTAGTGGGCTTAAAAAAAATTTTGCTTTAGGCATGGAAATTGTTTGGGCCGGCCCTTAGTAGGATGTTAGCCAAAAAAAGAAAAGAAATTAAGCTTAATGAAAAATATGATACACACTAGAATTGGATTCTCAACCCTTAGGCCTTGGTGCATGGCTGGCTTAGAATAATTTCAAACCTAAAAAAAGAAAAAATATATTTAGGTTTATCTACAAAGACAATATATAATTAAATTGTATAAAAGTTTTTGAATGATTTTATTTTAAAGTTTGGCATTTTTATAGTGGAAAGGGTTTGGAGTTAACTAGTATTACACCACAACTATGGTCCTAAAAGCAATACTAGTGTTCTCGGTTGATAGTTTTAAGTCAGGGCCCGGATTTGCCTAAGTGAATTGCCATGAGAGCAACCCAAATGGAGCACTAATTTTGAACACTCGTTTTACAGCTTTTTTTTTACCGCACCATTAATTATTTACGAAACCGCCTAAGCAACACTAAACAATTCTGAACCGATGAAGACTGATGTGAATATCTATACTAAGATAACTATTGATTTGAGTGAATATGTGTTCAATTCTTTAAATTGTCCTTTCTTTCTCTGGCCCCCTGGCTTTCTCCTTCAAAGTAGTAGTCCGAATATTCCAGTGATTCTTGAAATATTCTATTAAAAAGATTCATAATCGAACCAATAAGGGAAAACCAATTATGTTTATATAAAATAAAATAATACTATTCAACCGTTTAATAATTAGAATAATGATTCTACTAACAATTCCAGCTAGATCTACCTTCCCTCCTTGTCCTAATGCTTAACATATTCTTCTTGATCTTCTTCGTTTTTCTTCTTCACAAGGTCAACAACAATGGAGGAACATCTTCAAGGAAGAATCAAACTTCACGATGGTAGATACTTGGCCTACAAGGAAAGAGGTGTCCCCAAGGATGATGCAAAGTTCACGATCGTTCTTGTTCATGGATTTGGTAGCTCCAAGGATATGAACTTCAATGTCTCACAAGTATACACTGATCCTTTATTTCCTTGATCCTCTCGATTCCTATATTATATATTTTTCTGAGTCCTTGATCCAAAATTTGTAGTTTTAATCACATATATCCAAAAGTATGTGCTTCAAATTCTGCTTTCTTTTTTGTGTTCAGCATCGTTAGTTTCCATTCCATTACAAGATTCAAGAAACTGACTTCTGGAGATCACATATGATTTTGTAATTGTAATCTTTAATGTGGAATGTTTGAAAAATTAGATGTCTGAAAAGCTAAATTATTTTTCAAGTTTCTAAAGATTAAACAAGCAAAAAAAGTTAGAAAAAGAGATGTTGTTAGAGATATGGTTGAAGACTAATGAGGCTTGTTTTAGTTATAATCTCAGGAGCTTGTGAATGAAATTGGTATATACTTTGTGCTATATGATCGAGCTGGTTACGGAGAGAGCGACCCGAATCCTAAACGTTCGTTGAAGAGTGAAGCCTACGATGTTCAGGAACTGGCGGATGGTTTAGAGATCGGATCCAGGTTTTATTTGATTGGAATTTCAATGGGTTCCTACACTGTTTGGAGCTGCCTTAAACATATTCCTCAAAGGTAAAGAAATCAAATCGATTAAATTAATTATAAATTAATTTATTTATAATGCATTCAAGTCTTGCAAGCCAAAGCCACATGTTGCAAAAAATAATTGCTTGAAGATTGGATAAAAATTGTCAGAGCAAACGTTCAAATTCATATTGTAGGATCAACTGCTTTTTAATCTTTGTTGACATAATCTTTTCTTGCTCTAGATTTAAATCTTCAAAATAGCACATAATTGTTTTTTTACCTAGCTAGCAAACATAATTCTGTTCAACTAAGTACTAACGGTTTAGACCATCTCTAATGTAAATCTCTATTTTTTCTTCTAAAATAGAGTAACTCTAAAATAGAACATAATTCTCTCCGATATATCACTATATGTTACTCTAAAATATAAATAGTGTAAAAAAATAGAGTTACTCTATATATATAGAGCAATCATATTATTTACTCTATTTTAGAGCAGGCCCGACTCTAGGGGTGTGTCAGAGGTGCCAATACAGAGGGTCCTCATATTTATTTCTTAATTTTTGTGTTATAGTAATAGGTTTAGAAGAAGAATACAATAAATATATGTCACATAAGATTATTTTGTTTAGATTTAAGGGTTTAAAGATGGTCATTTTTTTTGTAGCACAGGGCCCAATAAAATATTGAGCCGGACCTGTTTTAGAGTAACATATAGAGTGAGATTGGAGAAAATTTATTCTAAAATAGAGTGGATTTGGAGATGCTGGTAGAGGAACTCTATTTTAGAAGTCTTACTAGTTAGAAATATTTTAGTCTGGTTCATACTATATAATTTTTACTAGTACATACAAAAACAAATCTCGAATCAATCAGGCTTGAATAGTAGACTCGTAGTTAGTACATTGCTTTACACCTTTTGAGTTATGATTAGTGTACTTTTCCGGATTGAACCGATTGATTTGAGCCGTTAACTAAAGAACTTGTTAAGAAAAAAAAAACAGAAATCTTCAAGAATAATATTTATATTAAAATCAGAATTGTAAAGTTTCATAAACATATGAAATTGAACAGGTTAGCAGGAGTGGCAATGGTGGCTCCGGTGGTGAATTTCCGGTGGCCGTCTATTCCAAAGAGTCTGATGCCAAAAGACTACAGAAGAGAAGTGGCGAAATGGTCTGTTTGGATAGCTAACTATTTTCCGGGACTTTTGCAATGGTTGGTGACTCAGAACATGTTCTCTACAACTTCCATGCTAGAGAAAAACCCTGTCTACTTCAACGACCAAGACATTGAAGTCCTTAAGCACATCAAAGGCTTCCCAATGCTCACTAAGGTAAATATTACTCTTTACCAAGAAGACTATAATCCCTTAGAGCTTTTTCCGCTATATTCTTTTAGAACTATTATCTTATTTTAAAATATCACCAAATGTACACCCAATATTTATTGATCTAGGAGACCAAATTATCAAGCCATGCATTTTCAACAATTTAAATACTAAGAGTTTTACTTATTATAATTTATATCATAGTGATTTGTGTTAGTGTTGCCCATAATCTAGATTTTTGAGTTGTAGACGGGCCAAAAATATATAATGTACTCATTGAATTAAGCTTTCGAATATCAAGAGTCATGTTACTTAAATTTGTTTATGACAATTTCCACCAGAATTTTAGTGAGAAAAACATGAAGTGGTTGATAAAGTTGATAGCCTTCATGATTTTTCTAAATTATATATACGTATTTAAATTACAAAGTGTGATATTAGTTCAGAACTAGATATCTTGAAAGAAAATATGGGGTTGCTTAGTCAAATTACGAATACTCATGGGTACTATCAACAGGAGAAGTTACGGGAGCGCGGCGTCTTCGGGACGCTGAGAAGCGATTTTTTGGTAGCATTCGGCGACTGGGACTTCGATCCGGCAGACCTACCTGACCCGTCTCTGTCTGGACCGGAAAAGGGCTCTTCTTCTGTTCACATATGGCAAGGCTACGAAGACAAAGTGATGCCATTTCAGCTGCAAAGATGTTTGTGCCGCAAGCTACCATGGATTAGGTACCATGAGGTCCCTAAAGGAGGCCACCTGATCGTGCACTACGACGGCATATGTGATGCGATTTTGAAATCACTTCTTTTAGGAGAAGATCTCCCAATGTACAAACCAAAAGCTGTGATCACTGAGCCAGCTTAGAGACTAAGTTACTATTCTTAATTTATTCGGTTTCTTGCTTGATTCTTTGATTTTGTTTGACAAAAATCGAATTCTCTTATTTGTAAAATATATATATGTACTTATGAATTTTTCATATCTTGACATATTTATTTTATCCACTACAAAGAAAGGTAAATTCCCTAGCTACGACAATTTCTGTCGAAAATCATGATATGTTTTCAAGGATTTAGATCCGATGGTATTCCCTCGCCTCCTAGCCAACTGATCGACTCTATAAGTTTTGGTATGTAGTAAATCAAAAGTGATTTAATAACACATCACATATTAAGTTAATTGATATTTAAGCTTACTACATATTTCCACCTAACGCCCAATTCCTATAGAAATTCAATGCTTTTTCTAAAAGATTATAACAACTACTAGATCCCGGTATATAAAAAAAGTATTTGGAAAACAAAATATGATTTTTTTCAGCAACAAAAAAGGTTTCTAATTTGGTCATTTAATTCTTATTCTTGTCGAGTTTGGTTAGAAAAATATGCTAACGAAGTTGAATGTTTTATAAGTATAGTCACCATTCATCTTATAGACTCATATTTTCTCTCAAGCTAGACTCAAATACAATGGTCTGTTATGCTTTCATTTGCTTAGTAAGTACGTGGAAGAAACCACCAAAACAATTACTTTCTTAGTAATTAGTTTTCCTTATTTAAAATACTAGATTCTGACCCGCACATATCTGCGGGGTTTCATATTTTAAGAAATGTATTGGAATACATTTTTAGTAAAAGATATTATAGTGTATAAATTATAATATCCATAGAAAAGTGTATAGTGTTATTTATGATAAAATAGCTAATTTGTTTAATTAATTTATATTATTTATATTTTATTTGTATTTTACATAGTAAATAGTAAATAGATTTGTTTCGATTTGCCGAATAATATAGAGATATTTAAAAAATCTGTGTATTTTTGTTAGTTTGATGTATATATAAATTGATTGTTTTTGTTTGAAATTTGATCAATTAGATGATATAATGTAAAATTTACTACGCGGTACACCGTTGGTCGACTTTTTTTGTAACTAAAAATTCAAATTTTAAGATATAGTTATTTTTTAAATATTATTTATTTTGTTTAGTGTTTAAGATTGTATAATTATATTATAATTATTAATTCTAAGATTTCACTCGTTTATTATAGTCCTGTATTAATATCAACTCAAACTCGTTTCACCATATAACTTCATTCCGTAAAATGAAAAATTATTTTGTTATTTTTAAATATTGTTATTCTAATATATAAAAGAATTGAGGGATTGACATGTGGTACATCTTGGATTAATATATTTAAAAATAATTTGTTATTTATAAATTTATGATATTTTAGAATATAAAACTGACTTTTAGTGTATACCTTTCAATAAGATGTAGTTCTTATAATTAAAGTATAATAGTATTTGGTTTGTATATCGTTAAATAGTAGTATTTGTTTTTTTTTTAAACTAATAAATTAGTTGATTTTGGTTAAAAATAAAAAATTAAAGTAAGTTATATTTGTTTTGTTTATTGTTTAAGATTGTGTAACTATAATCTAGTTTCTTGTAATGTTGTGTTGACCCTGAAAGAAAAATCCATAAGAATACGCATAAATAGATAGTAATATTAGGAGATAAACATCATTAGAACATGAAGTAATTTACTTATGAATCTCTCTCTATTGTTTTAAAGAATCGATATTCTAGATTGATTGTGAGGCAATGTGAATGTATGCATAAAATTTATAATTATAAGAGATAGAGTGTACGCAAAATTAGATTTTAATTTGGATTCAATCTTAGCTTTACTGAAAAAACTAATATGAATTGCGGATTTAAAATTTAGGATGACGATTTTTTTTATTTATTTTTTTAAATCTAAAATTTACTATGATCTCAACAATTTTGGTATTTTTTATATTAAACTTATCCTTATGCATTATCGCAAATATGGTAGTTATTATTGTTCGAATACCATTATTAATATGTCAAAATAATCATATTACTATTTGTTCCTAAAAAAAAGTCATTCAAATTTCAAAGAAAGAAATAAAAATATTGTTGTGAATCAATATTTTCTCATTTTGAATATTTGCATTAAAAAAATTTAAATACTCCACTACTTTTTGATTAGAAGTCTGCTACTTCTACAAAATGACTGACCCTAATTCGGTGAAGATGTCAGCAGCCAATTTATTCCTAACGTTTTGAATTATGTTCCCTTCAAGGTTTGAATGGCTGGTATACATTGAGTAG
>Ga0041059_1000788_pt1 | contig 24842 bp, 22 predicted proteins | sample AraColnosormetaG_FD_56232 | JGI IMG/M metagenome (GOLD analysis project Ga0041059, IMG submission 56232) | Arabidopsis roots microbial communities from North Carolina, USA - Col MF nosort | ecosystem: Host-associated > Plants > Roots > Unclassified | place: USA: North Carolina | collected... | reverse complement strand
GAAAAGAATATTGATATACGTTAATCCAAATTAACTTTTAGAAACAGTTGAATCATATTGTGGGGTCATCATAACGAATCTTTGATCTATTAATAGAAAATTCTAAAAATTGACTCTTTAAGTCAAAATAGGAAATTTCCCAATCGGTTCAACGAAAAGTTGAAGGATGTAACAACGTGTCATAATCTGGTGAGAGATTACAGCGAAAACAAAACATTCCCTTAAAAACCTGAAGAGGATCCAACAAGAACAATCTCTAATGGCGGTTTTTCAAAGGTTTAACAATTTTTTTCCAAATCCGAAAAAATCTCTTAACAAAAAAACTCCTTAATCTTCGTCATCTTTTTGTCTCTTTTTAAAAAATAATTAAACCCCACTTGATGATTATCCCATTAATCATTTAAAGGTTTTTTTTTTTCTTTTTGTTCAACGAATCTCTATCTCTCTCTAGATTTTGGGGATTTTGCTCTCTCTCCCTCTCTGTCTCTCTTTGGTGCTCGTAGCTTTCTGTCTCCCAATTGAGAGAAGGAGGGAGATAGAAACGTCGATGGGCTTAATTGTGGATGATGATAACGATGGAGAAGTTTTGATTCCGCCGCCGAATTTTTCAATGGTAGAAGATGAAATTTACCGATCTGGGTTTCCTGAGCTGGAGAATTTCGGATTCTTATCAACCCTAAATCTTCGATCCATCATGTAAGATTCTCTTCTTTCATTCTTCTGAATCTTTTGTTAAAAATTAAAAAAAGAAGAAGAATCTTTTATTTAATAACGCATCGTTGTCGTTGTTTATAGATAGACAGATTCCTTAAATCACCACTTTCACTTTCATGGCTTTTATTAGTTAAATGTCAAAAAAATGTGGGATAATTATATATTTGTGTTGTTGAAATTTGACCCACGCAGAAAGATTTGATTACAAAAACGAGTTTTGTTTGTTGGGTTTGTCTGGAAACAGTTATCTGTGTCCTGAGCCATACCCTGAGGACAATCTCAAGTCTCTTGCATCCAACAACATTAAGCTTTTCCAGTTCGGGATTGAAGGCAAAACGGTATGATTTTCTAACCTTTATGATTCATTCAACAACAGCAATTGTATTGAATCTTTTTGAGTTCTTCTTCAAGAACATTTGACCCTGTTTTTAGTGTCTTGTTGGCTTGTAGCATTTGAGTTGATGAATCTTATAAGACCTTTAAGAAACATATAAATACCCTGTTCTGTTCCTGTTATAGCTTCTTTGATTTCTGAGTTTGGATTGTTTTACTTTTACGCCAATAGGATCCTCCAACTCCTATGCCAAAGGATACAGTGTTGAGTGCTCTTAGAGTACTAGTTGGTAAGGAACCAGAAGAGACTCTTTGATGTGTTGTCGGCTTTTCTCTTTTAGCTGTCTCATTAATTCTTCTGTTTTTGCTAACAGATGTTCGAAATCATCCAATTCTTATCCACTGTAAGCGCGGAAAGGTAACCAAACCAAACCCTTCTCTTCCGGTTTAACAAGCTTTAGGTTAAGTTAAGAGTGATTTGAGTCCAATGGTGCGTTTCTTCTGGCTCATTGCAGCATAGGACAGGTTGTCTTGTGGGATGCTTGAGGAAAGTGCAGAACTGGTGCTTGTCATCGGTTCTCGAGGAATACCAGAAGTGTGCGGGTTTGAAATGGAGACAAAGAGATTTAAGGTTCATTGAGGATTTCGATGTGCTCAGATTGAAGCAATGTCTATACAGCATCATATATCAGTACAATGGGTATGGTCTCAAGAGAAGAAAGTTGCTGTATCAAGAAGAGAATGTTGTTCAAGAACAGCAAAAACCTCAAGCCACCAAAGGATAAAGAAAGAGATTTGAAATCGGATTTTTTTTTGTTTCTTTACATTTTGTCGTGATGATGATGATGATTTTTTTGAGAATAGGATAGTTCTTTAAAAAGCTTGAGAAAACAGAGGATTTGATTTGGTCTCTCTCTATCTTTTTTTTACGGTTAGAGAAATTTACAGATTGATTCTTAATTGTTCATAAGAAACTAACATGTGTGATGTGAGCTTTTGTTTTCCTATTTATGATTGAGTAAAGGCAATTGAATTCAATTCTTTTCTTCTTTCCGTGGGCTTTGTTTAAGCTTATTTCATTCGTGGGCCATAAACCATATATCCAAGTCAATGTTACGTAGTCGATTTTTGGGCCTCTGCCTTTGTTAAAAACTTATAATAGGTCGACGTCTATAAACAATTAAACATCATCAAATCAGAATGATTCGTCGTAACTAGTCTAAGGAAAGGAAATGTATACCAATCCCTACGCAAAGTATAGCAATTGAGTTTAGACAATCATATTTATCATTTTCTTGAACAACACACAATTATATGTATCAAAATACATGATGTTCAACTACATTTATTCCAACCACTAACAAAACCAAACACGAAAAGCTATGAAGTATTGATTCTGATTACTCAAGTTGTCATAGATAAAATAATCTGCACTCGAGTCCATTTTAATTTTGATTTGGATTCGAAAAAACCACATGTGCACCATGAAGCTGACTGAACAAGGACAATGGGAATTAGAATTAGAATCTTTCTTTTTAAAACGAGAAAAGGAACAAAACTGAATATAACTTGTCCAGATGCTTTGAAGGCTTGAAAGATTAAAAAGCAAAAGCCAGTTTATGCAATGAATACACGACATCTAAGCTTTTCAGACAACCAAATCAAAGTACATAATCTCTTGTTTGATGAGTTGCAGAAACTTTCACTCTTTCAAAGTACAAAAGCCAGTTTATGCAATGAATACACGACATGTTTCTCTAAGCTTTTCAGACAACCAAATCAAAGTACATAATCTCTTGTGTGGTTATAACATGAGTTGCAGAAACTTTCACTCTTCCTCAAATCCCCACGGCTTCAAACAAAAGATACGCTTACCAAACATGCCTAATCAGAGACAGAGATTTAACAGAAGCCTGTAAAGTTCCCGAACAATCATATGACTCAAAGAACAAAACCAAAACTCTTCATCAGAATCACCAAAAAGACTACCTTGTATTGTCTTAATGAGCTAACATGTCTGATCAAAAACAAAGATGCTGATTTTACGAGCAGCTTGACATGATCCAGAACAACCAAAATTATCCAGAAACAAGAATCAAAAGAAACCAATAAGTTAGAAACAAACCATTTAATAAGAAAATATCAGTTACTTTTTTATATGATCATAACATAAAAATACGAAGACATAGAGCATCATCAACGCAAGTTTATATTCTCACATCAAAACACCATTAAAAAGACCACAAATTTCAAATCGAAATTCGATACAATCCCAAACCATCTTCACTTCACTTCTTAAGGCTTCCTCTGATTCCAGGCTTAGGCTTAGATGATTCAGCAGGAGCAGCTAAAGCCTCATGAAGATTCCTCGGCTCTTCATAAGTCAGCTTTGGATGCTTCGATTCATGATGGATCTGCATCGTCTTTAGATCCGGTACAGTGATCTTGCAGTGAGGACACTCGTACTTTGCGTGACCACCTTTCTCCTTACCGGTTCTATCGGCGAGCCCTGCCTTTCCTCCACCGCGATTGGTCAACGCTGCATCGGCTTTAGCTTGGAGCTCCTTCGCTGTGTGCTTCTTTGGCTTTGCTTTGCCTGTCATCGTTGATTGCTGCGGCGGCTACGAGAAATGAGAAATTCGCAAGGTTGGGGAATTGAAAACCCTAACCCTAATTTTGCGATTTGAGAGAGAACGATTTGGGGGCTACGGAGTTTCGATGCGAGATTATTTATCTTTAGTTAAAAAAAAGTATTAAAATAAATAAAAAAAGGAATATTTTCCTATTTCCTGAAAAGGTATTTATAGAGTGTAGTACGGTGCATATTAAGACTTTTGCGCCCATTTTCCTAATATATATTCGTTCAAATCCACTTGCTTTATTCTTTTTATCGCTTTGCAAATTCAAACATAAAAATAGTAAAGAATTTTATGACCAAATGTATGAATTAAATAATAATAAATAGACTGTACATTTTGTACATTCATGCACGACTAGACTTTTTTGTTTCGTACATGATCTCTAATAGAGCTTTGACAAAAAAAAATGACCTCTAAGAGAAAATTAGAAACTTATTATATCTTATTGCAAAAAGTTAAGATTTTAATCCATTTGGGTTTTGATTTTTCTGGATCAATTATCTCTATTTTCCAGTATGAATTATACGGAAAACAACATTATAATAATATCACTTTACTTTGTAAACTATACTCTATAAGTTAAAAAAAAATACTATTTTTGTTAATATGTGTTTTTTTTTGTTAAGGGTTTTATTTTTGTTTATATGTTACATGATATAACATGTTAACATATGTTAATGTAGATACAAAGAGCTGAATACCGGAACTAAAATCCAGATCCAACACTTCAGGATAAGCTAATTTACCCATACAATTTTTTTCCTTCATATGAAATGATTCTGGTATAATCACTATGATCTCATTGCACCAACGTGGCACTACTCAAGAACACGAACCAACACGTATCAATTTTCTCATGCAAATGAAAAACATATTTTATATGACTCTATGACAGCGACTTTTATCTATCCATATTTTATCGATCATTTCATAAAACAGAAACCGTATGAGAATCCTCCAAAACAAAACAATGAAAGAACAAGACAACCAACTCAAAATCCCTGAACCATTACGAGCTGACTGGTTCATGGTTCTAGTCACCATCCAAGCTGATCTAATCTACAACGCACTCGTGGTATTATCCTCACCTTTCTTTCTCCTATACCGCTCTTACCGCCGCGCAGTCGTTACCGTCTCCGCAGCAGAAAAAGCGGTTAAACGTGCTCCAGCGCAGATAGCTGGTGGTGCGGGGCGGGTTGTTAGGAGGACATGGTTTGGTATATTGGGTGCATGCCACGTGTCAATGGTAATGGTGTTGGCTTTGATTTTGGCGGTTGTTATTGGTGTTGGGATTGTGAGTTTGTATGTAGAAAAGCCTGTGGTTGTGAGAGACAGATTGTTCTTTGATTACACTGAAGAAAACCCCAGTGCGGTTTTTAGTTTTGATAAGAAGAAGAGATCGTTTAGTGTTCCTGTTGGTCATAGTGTTCATGTCTCTTTAGTGCTTTGGATGCCTGAATCTGAAATTAATCGAAGAATTGGAGTATTTCAGGTAATTGTAATTCTTTGTTAGTTATATACTAATATTCGTGAAATGGTATGATGGTTCCATAATTAGGATGGAATTTTTTAAACCAATCAAATGATTCTAGCTGTTAGTTTATCACCAAATCAGATTTCATGACCAACAGAATTATATTGACCAGCTATAATCAAAAGAATTATATTATTCAATCCAATGAATTTGATGATTTCATTTTGCAGCTTATAATTGAAATTATTATGTCCAAACTATAATGCGATTCCGCAGGTCTTAATTTTTTAAAATATACCGTTATTTCACTAAAATTTTATTGATAGCATTTTTTTGTGATACATTGTCTTGTGTGTACAGTTGAAAGTAGAGCTTTTATCGTTGAAAGGCGAGACAATCGCGAGATCGAGCCAACCTTGTATGTTACGGTTCAGAAGCAAACCTATAAGACTTGCACGAACATTTGTGATGAGTGTTCCACTTATAGCCGGGATAGCAAACGAAGCACAAACAATGAGAATCGATGCATTAAAGCACCAAGAGAAAATGCCAAGGACAAAAGCCGTGAGAGCGACTCTGATTCCGCGTGCACAAACTCGGACATTGCCTCAGTTATATGAAGCAGAGATCGTTATAAACTCAAAACCGCCCTGGATTAAACGAATGGCTTATAACTGGAAATGGACTCTTTGCGTATGGACTTCAATGTACCTTTACGTCGCGATTTTGACCGCACTTCTTTGGTGTTTTAGACCGGTTTTGTTCCCTTACACTTCCTCAAGAACCATTTCGGAGAGCGAAAACTTAGAGATCGAAGTAGTTGAAGAAGAACAAGAACAAGTCATGGAAAGACGACGGAGGGAAAGAAGAAACCAGCCTCGTCGAAGAAATTTTGCTACTACACAGAAAAGTTATACATAGTAACAAGATTCTTCGTTTTTTTGGGGTCAAATTGTAAGAAAGTGGCAATAGTAATAGTAAATAACAAGAACTACAAAGAATTGTGAATACCTTTTACGGTTTTAAATAGTGAGAAGAAGTGATCAACAACTGTTTGACGAGAAACTATCACTGTGAATTCCTTATTATTCCTCTTCACTGCCTTCAACGATCTTCTTCAATGTAACAACATCTTCATTGAGTTCTCGTCGAAAATCATTTGCTGGCGAGGTACTCTGCTATCTTAGCTGCCCAAAGCTGACTTGTCAATCACGCAGTTTAGGCTAGCTTATTATCCGTCATGATACTAAGTACTAACCAGAACTTGTGTCTATCTCATTTGTTTGTATCAATCCCAATTCTAGTAATAGAACCAAAAACTGAAAAAAGCATAAACACTAGTACAAGTCAAGTGTACATGTCTTTTGTTGTTTAAGAAGTTCTTCCAATATGTTAAAGGCTCGCTGAATATTAAAATTGACGAATCTTTTGTTATTCGATCATATGAGTATTGGATTGCCTTATAAAATCGGGTGTTATTAGACTTATTATTACTAGTTATAGTATTTGATAACATCTCCAAAAATATAAGATTTATCAAAATGGTGGTTTGGAAAAATATCCAAATCTACTCTTATTGGGTTTTTATTTTTATAATGATTTTAAGGTAATTATTATAATGATTTTTATAATGATTTCTAGGAGAATTCTTCAGTTGGAAATGCAAAGATCTAAGTTTCATGGGTTTGAGTAATTAAAATTTAATAGCAAATCAGTTCTTTAAATTCACCAAAAATCACCAAAATCATTTAAAAATCTATGAATATTAAAATCATTCCTAAATATTGATATTACAGTTACGATCTGCAAATTTGCTAATAGATGTCATTTCCATCAAAGCATATTTTATTCCTCGAGAAAATGGTATCAAAATAATAAAACGTATCTTCAATACCCATTTTGAGTAACATATATTCTGGTGTTAAGATTGTATATATGTTGAAAATATTGGTTATCTCTTTCTTTCTAAGTTTCTAGCAAAACAAGTGAATAGTTGTGTATATATATCACATTTTCAATGTACAAACCTACCTACTACATAATTTTCTATTCATAAAGTAATCTTGTAGAGTTGAAAGATTAAAAAATGGCCTCCTCAAAATTCGTTCTTTTTGCTATCCTAGCTCTGTCTCTTCTACTTTCCGGTTAGTATCTCTGTTAACTCGTAAAATCCATTTGTAACAAACAAAAAAAAACATTTGCGTTCACAAGAAATTGAATAGATAGTTGATTACTTGTGTTGTGTAACTTGCAGGTACCGAAGCAAGAAAGACCGTGTGGCCTAGCAGCGAATTAGACCCAAAGTGTTGCAGCAATCAGCCAGAATTTGGTATATGTGATTCAAAAGAAGATGATGAAAGATGCGCCCAGATGTGTCTGGATGGTTGTCCCACTAACAAAGGTGGTGGCTGCCAACCTATTACTGAAGCCCCTGGTGCTGTTTGTTCTTGTTACTGCGCTTAACTCTTCTTCTTGGCTTTATTGATTCATAAGGAAAAAATATAGTTTTTGTATCCATCTTCAAAGAAACATATAATATGATGCTTGATTCAAAACAAAAATTTATTTTCCATTATAATTCAACAATCTCTTAAGTAACAAGAAGATGAACACAAACCACGTTCTGTTTTTTTTTTTTTGGTAACTGATCAAAGCCTTTTTTATTAAACGGATAACTCAATTTGGGAGACAAGAATCCCATCAGTATCTGCATAAAGCCATTCACCATCACAAATCCGAGTCCCTGCGATATTTACCGGAACTCGTTGTTCTCCAAGTCCTTTCTTACTCGCTTTTATCGGATGAGAGGCCAAAGCTCTCACTCCGATATCACAACCGTTGATCTCATCGACGTCTCTGATGCATCCGTTCACAACGATTCCTGCCCATCCGTTGTTCTGAGCTTGAACAACGGGGTTACCTCCGAGTATTGCACATCGTTGACTCCCTCCACCATCCACCACAAGAACTCTACCGTTTCCTAATGACAACCAAAACATTTAGAGAATCTTAGATGATCTTGAATAATTAATAAGAGGCTGGAACTACTACTGCGAGGTTTCTCAAACGGAAAACCCTTGAACACTCCTACTTAAAGAACTTAGAATCGTTCTCTCTCCCAAAATTTAACCCTTTGCATCCTAAACATTAAAAATTTGCTAAGTGACATAAGACTGATCTTGATACATGTAAAAGAGCCCAAAGCTAAGAGTTTTTTTTAAAAGACCCTGGCTGTTTCAACGTGTCCAAGATCACCTCTGTTCTCTCAAAGTAATACACTTTAATCATCAAAATGCTCCACTTGGAAAAGTGATGATTACATACACTAAGCCACTAACACAACTATGTTTCTATCTAATCATAAAACATGTCAAATTTTCATAACTTCAGATCATATTCTCTATAAGTTTTTGCAAGTAAAATTTGTTCAAAGCCATTGCAATCTTGAACTTGATTTGCAAATACCTTTCTCCTCGATGAATTGACGGATTAAGCCATTGTCTTCAAAAACTTTGACAGTGACAACTGGTCCTGAGAATATTTGTCGACGGCCATAAATCTGGAAAATGGGTTGCAAAGCTCGTAGCTGACCACTCCGAATCAGCTCTTGATTCGCGTCACAAACTTCCGCAGTTGTCACAAACGCCATTTTCTTCTTTTTCCTGTTCTCAGCTATGATCAAAACATGAGACTTGCGACTGAATCAATCAAAAGTAATCTGAGATCATGATGATATGATATGATCAAACACATAATGAAAATAATCAGATTTTCAGATTTTCGATATAGCTTGAGTATGATCACCGAATCTGTTTTCTATTTCATGGAGAATCAAACAAACCCAGAAGAAAAAGGACAAAACTTTTGAAAATATTTCTATGGAAGGGATCAGATCAAGTTTTGTTACCTGGATCAGACAAAATTCAGATGTAGGAAAAACTCTTCACAGTGTGTTACTATTTCAGAGAAGAATATAAGAAAGATCAAAAGCTAACACTTGCTCTCACTTCTCCATAATAAATTATAAATGATTGATTTTTTTACTTTTTGAAAGAAGAAAAGTTGGATTTGGTATAAATCAGATCAGAGGTAGTGGTGAAGCTTAGAGCAAGGAATCATGAGATTACTACTTGATAACCTTGTCGTCTTTAATTTTACTTTCTTCACCTTTTTTGTTTGTTCTGTCTTCTTCCTTTTTTATGTTCCGTTTTCAACGTGTGTTTATGTGTTATGTTCTGTCTTTGCTTTTGTAAGTTGTAACTGAAGAAGTAACAAAAGATGAAAACTAAACTAGAGATGAATCAAAAGTAAATAAAAAGCAAAAAAAAATCCTAGGAATAGATTTTGTTGCCAGTTTTGTCTGTAATCAATAAAAGTCTCATCTCTTAATTTTATTATGGGAAGGGGAAGATCCAAAACTTATGGAAAGTTCAGAGCTTGTGAATGGTTTTCATGTCTGCAGCTTCAGTGATAGTTCCTTTCTCAACATGATCCCACCACTTCATCAAGAAATTATCCACCACCAATCTGAACCATGGAGATAGTTTCACAGCTTCATCGCCAGCATCTGCTTTCTTCACCAGCTCCTTAAGCTCTTCCCTGCTCACGTACTTGATCTCAGCCACTTCATCTGGGTTTGGTTGAAGCTTCACATCCCGCACGATGAAGAGTAGATAGTCAACTGCAACAAAAATCCTCAAGAGATTCAAAATCTGAAGTTAAAGGAGTTAAAAAGAGAAATGATCAAACATGGAAGGATTGTTTACCTTCGTGCTCTCCCCATTTCCCATCAGAAGGTGCCTTGTAAAGCATGCGTCCCAAGGGAGTGAACTCATCGACTGGTACATCTTCTGCTACAATACCGAGCTCATCGAAAAGCTTCCTTTGTGCGGCATTTCTTACACCTGATAAGGAAAGATAAAATAGTATATATCAGTATATAGCTACTAACGCTGAAAGATTCACGATGTTTCATAAAGCTTAAGAGTATATACCAAGCACATTCTCTTCAATAAGCTCGGATTCACGGTAAAGAGGATGGCTGCAACAAGTGTTTGTCCACACAAGTGGGAAAGTAACCTTTGTTTTTGACCGTTGCTGTCCATAAGAGAAGAAGAAAATTTCAGTAGGATGGTCACATACTCTGAAGCAAGCAACGCCAAAACCCAACCAACCATTTTTATGATAAAGCTACGTGATTTTCACAGCCTTGGCTATAAAATTTCTTAAATCTAGTTTACACACCGAGTCCATTGGCTGGCCACCATAAGCTACAAGTGTGACTTGTTTCAGACATTACTATAGAGACTAGATGATCTGAATATAATGGTGAACAAAACTATTCAGATACTGGATTTCTAAACCTAGAGTCGTCTTCACAATCAAGGTGATCATAAGAAAATACCTGGAGAAGCAACTCATACTTGGAGTTGAATAAAAACACACTGAAAGCTCTGTGAAGTAAATTCTCAGCTTCAATCTTTTCCATCAGATGACCTACAGATCACAAAATAGGAGTCAGTCTTATCCTGGATCAACCAAATTTTGACACTCTAATAGAAGCAAGGAAATCCCAACTAGGTCACATCAAAACCGATTTTGCCATCATTCTTCTCCTATATATGGAATGAGAATCAAATTCACTTACAGTTATACTTAGTGTCATGTCCCACCACACGATCATTTTCATCAACGAGAATGCATCTGCGGAACAAAAAGAGAGATTGAATTGAATAAAAGCCATCCATGAATACTAACTTCAGAACATGAAGCAGCCACTCACATTTGATCATAATCAAAGATAAAGAAATCAACATTTTCTTAAAGCACAACATCTTTCTCAAATCATATCACTATATCTTAGAAACATAGAGAGAGTCTCAGCTTAAGCTTTCTCCAGGGTTTTGGATCAAATGAGATTCGTGGAAGATGAATTTTTCGGATAAAGTAAACCCAAATCAACCAAACCCAAATCAAAATCGAAGAAAAGGAATCGAATTTCTCACTCGTCTTCAAACATGAGTCGTCTCTGAACAGCATCCATTCCAGCATCGTTAGAATCGGTCATGGTGACGGCTGAGAAAGCGCGAACAGACAGCTGAGTCCTCGGCGCCGGAGATCGGATCGGAGAAAGACGGGGAGGGGCAAATCGGGAAGAGGAAGAAGAAGAAGAAGAAGAGAGAGAAGGAAGGAGGGATCTGAGATGAAATGAAGGGAAGCTAAATAGTGAAGCAGTAGACATTTTGGATTACGTCTTTGTTTCTCTTTATTTTTGATTTTTTCAATAATTAGACCAACCTATAAATATACAGAAGAGAAAATTAAAAGAAAATAAATATGAACTAGGTTAATTTTCGCACGATTATTTGAATTTTTATTCCGTTAATTTGTAAACATATTGTGATTTTTATAAGTTACGTAGTTCGCAAACATGCATAAAAATAAATAAATTTAAATGTAAAATTCGGTATACGTTAAATCAAAATATTTTGGATTGTCTAATTTAGTACTAGATGAGAATCCGAGCGACATTCACTTTATGGTATTTGTTTGTTTTGATAACTTTATTCAATTTATTTTATTGGCATAATCAAATTGACAAATGTAACCATGATTAAAACATCAAGAATGGTATTTTTAATAAAGATTATATACTTTATATATTGACATTTTAATAAACATCAATAGTTAGTTTTATATTGACATTTTCTATGAATAATATTATATACTATTTTAATATATTTCAATTCATGAGATTTATACTAGTATTGTATTCAAACTAACTTATGTCATTTAATTATTAACAATGTATTAAGACATAATTATGTGTTAATCTAAAGCCATTAAAATTAAAAGGAAAATATTCCATAGACAACAAAAATCTGCCATTTCTAAATAAATTAAATGTAGTTTTGAAAACTTAATAATATAGTAATAAATTTTGTATGTAAAATGGATGATGAGTAAAACAAGTTAGGTGTTAATTTAAAGAAAAAAAACAGATTTATTACTTTATCCGTATATGCAAATATCTAAATATGTTATTTGTTGTTTGTCTCGACACAGTTGGATATACCAAATATTTCATTCCAAGTACCAAGCACATGGCACATGGCACATGAAATGATAAGCCCAAAACGTTCGTTTCTCACTCAAAATAGAAGTTTGGTGCATTTCCCGTCTTGATCTTTTTTCTGTCCCTTGTGAACCTTTCAACTAATCATCCTCATTCATGATTGCAAACGCGTATTGAACACACGTCACTGAACAAAAGTATACAAAAAGGAAGGGAACATGCATCATGCAACGGTTTTTACAAACCAAGCAAGAAGGTCTAGTCATACCATCGTTAGGAACTAGGTTGATAAATAGTAAGAGGTGGCGAGTTTCTCGAACACTTCAAATGGAACAATGATACATGGGATAACCAAGTGGGTTGTTACAAAGATGACATACTTTACCAGTATAGTCAATTGTCCTGATGGACACTATCTTGAGAAGATTCCTTGAGTGACAAGGGTGGTTGATGATTTCTGGCCAGTCGATGCATTTCAGATGCTCCCCAAACTCACAGCTTGAACAGTAATAGCCGTAGCCAGAGACTTCACAGCAACCATCGCAATTATGTGATTGACTTGCCTCTGAAGTCTGAACCATTTGGAATATCTCTGGCCCGCTTCATTTCTACTAGTCTTAAGGAATGATTGCTGCAGGGAAACATCACTTTATATACACTAGCGCTTGTCTCTACATAACATTGTTGTTAATGTTTGATTCTTTTCCACATTCCTCTCTTCCTATTAGGATATTTTCTTAGGTCCACAGTCCCGTTAGAGATACAATGTATTGTTATTAGTAGCATATCTTGTGAGTTCAAAACATAAACCAATCATACATTGAGCTACACTTCCATGATCTAACTTGGTTTTGCCTATATTCTCTAAATTAAAGTTAACACTAACAGTATCAAACTCTCTTTCCACAACTATCTCACCAGAAATCATGATTTTCACTCTTTAATTAGCATCTATGTTACAATCAACATTCATATCATAAGTTATCAATTTGGAGATCTCTTCATTCTTTGCAAGCCTCCATCTTCCTCCATCAATGTCAGCTGCTTGATTATCTATATAGCTTGAAGCGGAACATGGATGCCGAATCTTAAGCGGCCTGGAGTGGCTGCTTCTCTTCCCTTATACGTTCATCTGCCACAAGAGCCTTTGGTCCTATTTATATTATTCATAATATGTAAAACAATGCATCTAAAGGTCTCGAACGCATAAAACCAAACTCAAGAGTAAGATATACATACCTCCAGGACATAGATAAAGCCTTTTGAGTATTGATCATAGTCCTGGTTCTTCAAGAGACAGAAATTTCATGCAACAATTCTTTAAGAGGCAAGACCCCTTTATCTAGTTCACCAGCAAATTTCTTCAAGAAAAGTTCCCAAGACTCTTTATCAACTTTCCCATTCATAACAGCCATGGAAACAATCTTCATCGCATCCTCTTCTTTCCCTAACTTCTGCAACCCCTCAAACAATATCAGGAACGTTGTTTTGTTAGGAAAGCAACCAATCTCCAGCATCTCTTCAAGTACCCTGACTCCTTCTTTAACATTCCCATTCTTGGACAACCCTTCAATCAAAACGTTATACGTGAAAGCATTCGGCTTACATTTCCTCTCATACATATCGTCCCATAATCTACCCGCCTCTGTCAACTCTCCCTTCTCGCACATTCCAGCAATCAACGTGTTATACGTCAAGAGACTAGGGATCGAGCCTTTCTCAAACTCATCAAACAATTTCCTCGCTTCAGTAACTCTCCCTTCTTTACAAAGCCAATGGATGAGAGTGCTCAGAAGGGCATTATCAGGCATACAATTGTTCTTCAACATTTTTCTCCACAGACCACATGCTTCATCTACCTTATGGTCTTCACACAACGCATCAATAACTTTACAACAAAGAGAAGAATCTGGCATAAAACTTCTCTCAAGCATTTCATCGAACATGTTACGTGCTTCCCCAGATTTCTTCTCCTTACATAAAGCTCTGATCATAACACCATAAGTTACTTCATTAGGCTCAATCTCATTCTTTTCCATATCATCCATCACCGTAGCTGCCTCAGAGAATCTCCCTAACTTACAGTAACCATCCATGAGAACAGTGTAAGTCGTCGCATCCGGATACCACCCACGATCCAACATCTCTTCCAAAACCCTCTTAGCCGATTCCATATCACCTCTAGCAACATACCCACCTAGAATCGTAGTGTAAGTCACCAAATTTGGCACTAATCCCATCGAAGGAATTTCGTCGAGCACTTTATATGCACTTTCAATATCATTTTTCTTGCAGAGAGCTTTGACTAGTAGATTACAAGTGAAGATGTTCGGCGTAATTCCAAAAGACTCCTTACTGTTCTTAAACATGGCATGAACCAAATCAAATCTCTGATTCTGGATTAAAACGTTTAAGAGTGTGTTTAACGATCTAACGGAGCGTTTAACACCGAAATCAGGGATTCGAAGAAAGATCCTCATTGAAGATTCGTAACGACCTGCGAGACCGTAGTTTCGAAGCAAGTCGATGAAGAGATTCTCGCCGCATTTGATCGGAGGGTATGAGTTCCGAAGATCCGCCATGAGAGACTCCACGGGATCGAAAGCACGAGCACGGGATAGTTTGAAGAGAATTGAGTGGTAAGTATCGTAATTATGAGTGAAACCGGGATGAGATTTACCGGCGTAGAGAAATATTTGGAGAGCGAGATCGATGTTCTGCTGTTGGGTGATCATGGAGACTAATCGCTTCGGGAATAGCCTCTGCGGCCACGGTTTGATCGGTGGCTTCTCCGTGCAGTATTGCTGAAGAGAAGCGGCGGAGGCGGAGGCGGAGAAGAGACGACGAGAAGCTACGAATGGAGGGAAGCGCGTGGGGTTCACGCGGGAAAGGAACATTGTTATTGAATTTTGAGCTGCGGCGACTTTACGAAGGCGACGGAAGATGAATTTAAATTTGCCGGTGTCTTTATTAACCGGATACGTGCCGGTTTGAGTATTCCCGGTCTTCTAAATCCATTATCTTTCACAGCCATAGTTAACCAAAAATAAAAAGTAGTTTGGTTAGTAATTTTGGTTTAGTTTACTTTGTATTTAAAAGTTGTAGTGATACGTATACGTAGTTACGTACATGAAAAGTTGATTTTGTCTACTGCAAACCGGTTTTGTAAACAAACAAAAAAAAGGTCTGGACTAATTTGCCCACCCGCTGCTGCAACTATTCACATCTTTTTAAACAGTGGTTTGTTATGTGTGGCTCAATGCAATTATACAAATCAAGCACAAGATTCTGCTAAGTTGGAACCTTTTAGATTCTAAATCACAATACATTGGCACGTGTTGTAATAGATAGTTATTTTAATACTTTTTGTCGAACAATTTGCAAAAATATAATTTGGTCGCTATATGATCGCTAGGTTAGAGGTTACCATCACTGAACAGTGCTTTGGTCGTAAGGTTACCCCATCCGCATTCGTATTATTCTGGATAAGGTTTTATTTTGGGCTCATTTCCCTTTCGTGGAAAACAAAGAAAAAAAAACAATAATGATGATTCACTTTTACTCCTCTTCTCTCCACAGCTCGAAGTTCTTGGACGGATTCAGATATCATAGCCTATCTGTGATTAGATCTGAAGCACGTAGTTTCAACGTGACCACCACGAGGAAGGAGGTCGTTGTGGCGGCTGCTCCTCTTCTCTCTTTGCCGGAAAACAGGGTTATCCCTCTCTCCAACCTCGACCTGCTTATCCCTCCTGTCGACATCAACGTTTGCTTCTTCTACAAGAAACCACTTTATGGCATTATTGGTGATGCCCTCAAAACGGCTATGGCGGAGGCTCTTGTCTCCTACTACGTTCTTTCCGGGGAGGTCTCCATCAATCCCACCAACGGAGAGAACGAGATTCTCTGCAGTAACGGTGGTGTGGAGTTTGTGGAAGCCGCTGCTGACGTGGAACTCCGAGAGCTTAACTTGTATGAACCTTATCAAAGTATTGCCAAGTTTGTTCCCATGAAAAAGCATGGAGTCTTTGCTATTCAGGTAATAGTGTGTAGTGACGAAAGCTGGCTCCACTGATATGTCTCAATCTGATTAATATATATATATTGGAATAAGTTTTGGGATTCTAGTTCTGTATAAAATACAAAATTGAAGTGTCTATCTATTCGTTGCATTTCACACCTTCAAAGATTACCTATATAGCCATATACTTTTACTTATTCAGCTCTATATAAATCAACAACATAACTCTGTTTTTTTTTTCGCTCGTTGTTATTGTTTTGAATTGTCTGAATAGGTAACTGAACTGAAATGTGGGAGCGTAGTAGTGGGATGCACATTTGATCACCGTATAGCAGATGCTTATTCCATGAACATGTTCCTCGTCTCGTGGGCCGAGATATCTCGATCCGATATACCGATTTCGTATGTACCTTTGCTCAAAAGATCCCTCTTAAAGCCACGACGACCCTTGATCATCGACTCTTCAATAGACAAACTGTACATGCCTATAACGTCCTTGACCGTTCCACAAGAAATCACTAATCAAGATAATATCCTAACAAGCCGTATCTATTACATCAAAGCAGATGTCTTAGAAAAGTTTCAAACTCTGGCTACTAATGGTAAGAGGACCAAACTCGAGTCTTTCAGTGCGTTTCTATGGAAACTCTTGGCTAAACACGCTGCAACAGAGTCGGTACTCCCGACTAAAACCTCGAAACTTGGCATCGTTGTTGATGGAAGGAAGAAACTTATGGAGCAAGAGAACTGCAATTACTTTGGGAACGTCCTCTCAGTTCCATTTGGAGAGCGGAGAATCGATGACTTGATCCACAAGCCATTGTCTTGGGTGACAGACGAGGTTCACAAGTTACTGGAGAGTACAATGACCAAAGACCATTTCTTGAACTTGATCGATTGGGTTGAGACTAGCCGTCCGATACCAGTTATATCAAGGATCTACAGTACAGGATCCAACGATGGACCCGCTTTCGTTGTTTCGTCTGGAAAGAGTTTTCCAGTGGCCCGGATTGATTTCGGGTGGGGCTCGCCTGTTTTTGGATCGTACCATCTCCCACCCGGGAGCAGAGCTGGTTACGTAATGACAATGCCGAGTCCGGTGGAAAACGGTGGCTCCGGAGATTGGACGGTTTACTTGCATCTTACGAAAGGACAGTTGAGGTTTATTGAACAAGAGGCTTCTCATGTGTTTAATCCTGTTGACAACGACTATCTCAAGATTTAAAGCATTATCAAACTTTGGTTATATTATTATGCAAATAAAGGCTTATATAAATTTGGCTTTTATAGTTGTAAATTTCAGTTTAAGATCAATATTTTGATTTAAGTTTAAACCAAAAGAAAATGAGTGTGCAGATTGCTAATGGTAATCGACTAATCGTCAATTCTTGGCCTTACATTGTGGGGGTATGATCGTCATTTTACACTCCGATAATTCTGAACCTCGCGTCCATCGAACCCGAAAATACGTAAACATCCCCAAATGTCTTCTTTCTTCGTTATCCATTTGAGGGTATTATTGACCTCACGGTAAGAAAATCTACAATATTTCACGGATAACGAAAACAACACTCGAATTAAAATTTGGAAATCAAAAGTCTCCCAGGTTCCTTTGAAAGATCACACTACTGTTTTTTGGACTCGAGCTTCTTCTTCAACAATGCCTCTCTCTCTCCGACTTGCTCCATCTCCGACGTCTTTCCGTTATTCTCCGATTACATCTACCGGCGCCGGAGGATTTTCCCCCGTGAAGCAGCACTGCCGGATCCCGAATTCGGGCGTCGCGACGAAAATTGGATTCTGTTCTGGTGGTGGTGGTGTTTTAGATTCCGGTAGAAGGATTGGTTCCTGTGTGGTGAGGTGTAGCTTAGAAACAGTGAATGTCACTGTTGGCCAGGTGACGGAGGTTGATAAGGACACGTTCTGGCCAATTGTTAAAGCCGCCGGTGATAAGATTGTTGTCCTCGACATGTACACTCAGTGGTAACGTTTCGATCACTTCTTCTTCTTCTTGGTGCGAATTTTGGAATTACTTGATTGCAATCTCTTGTTTGGAACTACTTGATTCCGTCGCATGTTCAGAGAATTGGAAAATTCATGTACTTAGATTTTTGATAGGTTTTGGATAAGTCGTTGGAAATTAGGGTTGATTAGGGATTTCTCAGTTGATATAACATTGCTAAGTTGTTTACCAGAGAACTTTGCTTTAGCAGATCCTCATGTCTTTAATTCTCAATTGCCAATTCTTGCTACAACATAATCATATCATGGTCTCTAACCATATCCTTTGCTTCTCTTGGCCTATTTTTAGCTCTATGAACCTCACATTGTGTAGCTTCCATAGTTTAGGGTTAGTATATGATCACCTTGTTACTTTCAATTGTATTCAAAAGTTACAGCATTGTAAGTATCATATATAATCTTCACAGTATCAGGCTGCTGCTTCTCTGTACACATTCTTTTGAATTCATTTTTTGGTTAGGAATGATATATACAAAAGGATATGAAGTTATGAATAGTGAGACTTTCAGGAGAATTAGAGCATGTACATTTAATAAATAAGCATAAAAGGTGTTCCAATTTCCATCATCATGAATGCTTGAGATGAGTTTACTATTAAATGTTCTGTTTTGGTGTTGAGAAAAATCAGTTTGCCTCTCTTTTTTTTCAATCCTCGTTTGGCTCTTTGCAGGTGTGGTCCTTGCAAAGTGATTGCTCCCAAATACAAAGAGCTATCGGAGAAGTACCAGGACATGGTGTTTCTTAAGCTTGATTGTAACCAAGACAACAAGGTTTGTTCTTCTTTTTCCGCTGAATGTGTCTTTATATTTATGTTACTTATTTCATAACTCAAAAACTCTTGCTTGCAGCCATTGGCGAAAGAGCTAGGAATTAGAGTGGTTCCAACTTTTAAAATCTTGAAAGACAACAAGGTAGTAAAGGAAGTGACCGGGGCAAAATATGAAGACTTACTTGCAGCCATTGAAGCAGCAAGGTCAGGCTGAGTCTCTCTCTATATCACTCATTATGTAAAGTATTAGGATCATTCTCCATCCATGTAATTCGTTTGGTTCTATGTATGTAACTCTTTGCTGTTCCCTTAACCGGAATCGGTTGTTCACTATCTATGTATAAATGCTGGAAAGTTATGGAATGATGAGCTGAATGTGTATCTGTATGCATCACAAGTTCATAACCAAGTAAATATGCATGTAAACTATAAGAAATTTAAAAATTAAGATTGATTTTAATTTTGGGGGACCCGATTGTTGAAATAGATGCATTTTGTTTATAGTTTTGGCTTACATGTACGATGCTTGTGCTTTGTTTTCAATGGATGTTCCAACTTCCAGCTAGATTGTTAACAAGTCATATCTTCATTTAGTTGTTCACCAAATCCAGTCTCGCCTAATTTTAAAAATTTAATACATTTGGCGTATGTATATTAGGCTAATGTATTTGGATCTATTCATGTATTTTTTTATAAAAATTGGAGACACCGACAGCATTTTCATCTTTAGATGCAGTCGGATTTTTTTCTTGCTGAAAAAATGTGTTTCCTCTAAAGAGTTTAGAGAAATTGTAATTTCCTAAACAGGATTTTAACCCTAACATTTTTTATATTTATTTAAAAGTAATAATTCATTTAAATTCTTCAAGGTAAAAAATACGATAGTCCACAAGGATTGGGAGTAATCGCGAATACAGAACAACAGATCAGAGTATGACACGTGGCGAAATCTGAAAGAGAGTTATAATCAAAGAGAAACGCGTTCCGAATCCGACATCTTCTCTCTCTCTTTCTGAAGTGAACTGTTGTTGTTGTGCTCTTTGGTTTCATCGAGAGAGAACCTAAACCCGATCTGAACCAATAACAATAAGAAGACGAATGGCGTCTTCGTCGTTCTCAGTCACATCTCCAGCTGCTGCTGCTTCCGTCTATGCAGTCACTCAAACCTCCTCGCACTTCCCAATCCAAAACCGCTCTCGCAGAGTTTCTTTCCGTCTCTCTGCTAAGCCCAAGCTTCGCTTTCTCTCCAAGGTACACGATTCCTTCCTCGATTAAGATAAGATCATTTATCCTGCAATGTAGTTTTTAGCTTTTCGAAATATGGATAATTTCAATTTACTCAAGTTTTGTTTGGCTAATCTTCGTCGATTAGTTTTTATCTGCATTTTACGATTTGATTCTCTCTGTATATATATTTGGCGTCAATTAGAATTCAGAGAATACTGTTTTTCCGGAGAAGAATGATAAAATCCGATTTCCAGATTTATGGGTACAATCGTGATTTGGGGTTTTTTCTTTTTAAATATGGTTGAAATCAGTGGAAATGTTTAGGAATTTTCTAGAGTAGTCCAAAGTTGTAATTCACTACCGTAGTAGTTGATCTCCAAGGTCGAGATTATGGGATAACTGTTTCTCTGCATTTGATGACATTGCAGCCTAGTCGCAGTAGCTACCCTGTGGTGAAAGCACAATCTAACAAGGTAAGCTCCTTTTTTAGTGATCTCTTTGAGAAAGTGTTTATCCAGAAACTTGTTCATTTCTGGACTCTCCTTCTGCCTTTAAAGGTTAGTACTGGTGCATCATCAAATGCTGCCAAAGTTGATGGGCCATCATCAGCTGAAGGAAAGGAGAAAAACTCATTGAAGGAGTCGTCTGCTTCTTCTCCTGAATTAGCTACAGAAGAGTCTATTTCTGAGTTCCTTACCCAAGTAACAACTCTTGTCAAGTGAGTAAAGTTGCTCTGTTCTATTACTTAAATCATTTTAACCGTGATTAATACTTTACCTCCATCATGTAGGCTTGTGGATTCAAGAGACATTGTTGAGTTGCAGTTGAAACAACTCGACTGTGAACTAGTCATTCGAAAAAAAGAAGCCTTACCTCAACCTCAAGCTCCTGCATCTTATGTTATGATGCAGCAACCAAATCAACCATCTTATGCCCAGCAAATGGCTCCTCCTGCTGCACCTGCTGCTGCCGCACCAGCCCCTTCTACGCCAGCCTCTCTGCCTCCACCATCCCCACCTACTCCAGCCAAATCGTCACTTCCTACTGTTAAAAGCCCCATGGCTGGCACATTCTACCGTAGTCCTGCACCTGGTGAACCACCCTTTATTAAGGTTAGATTATTTTCTGAAACTAAGACATGCGCTTTTCGGTTGATGTTAATGCATGTGCTTTATAAATAGCGATTTTTGCAAATTCATGGCTGCTGCATTTCACTGTCTGAATTCGTACCATATAACTTTCTTGGTCTTTCAGGTTGGAGACAAAGTGCAGAAGGGGCAAGTTCTATGCATTGTTGAAGCCATGAAGTTAATGAATGAAATAGAGGTGAGTTTCTGAATCATCTGAAAATGGGGTACCATCTGAACCTTTTATCTACCTTAACTACTTCGAATCATCTCTTACTAAATACATACACTAAAAAAATATGTTGTTTCTCTGTTCAATCCCACTTAGTCATCTACTTCATATGATTTGTCAATTATATATGGATGAATACTTGTGCTTAACGTGTGCCATTGATTTAACTCTGAAACTTGAACTTCTTCTCCTCAGTCTGACCATACCGGAACCGTAGTCGATATTGTCGCAGAAGACGGCAAGCCTGTCAGCCTCGACACTGTAAGTTTTCTAATTGTCGCAGATTACACTGTCAGAATTTTGTGTGCTTTACTAGAACTAGTTTTTACGATTTCATCATTTCAATTGAAAGGTTATATATAATTTAGAAAGATATCTCTACTGATATTCGATGTTTTTGCGATTTTACAGCCTCTGTTTGTGGTTCAACCGTAGAATCGGCACCATGAGAAATGGAGAAAAGAAGCTCTACTAAATTCATTCTCTGTGCTTTGGTAATACAAAATTTGCTGAGACTTCTAAAAACGTTTCCCCTTCGCTGTCACTGTTAAAGTCTGTTAGGTTTGTTAGTTTGGTGAGGAAGAATTGAGTTTTCTTTAGTTTCTCTATTCGTTAAAAAAAAAAAGATGAGACATTTTTTTCCATAAGCTCTGTTTTTATTTCTTTCCTATATACACGAACTCTTCTTGTTCTGTTCTATTTGCAAATTATCCAATTTCAGAATACAAGCCCAACGTCAATATGGGCTGAATAAGGGCCCATTTTGTATGATAGTTAATGAAGAATTTAATAAATATCTGAGAAAGAAACGGATTGTTTGTTAACAGAGGCAACTACAACCGCCTTTCTTCTTCTTCCTCATAGCAATCGAAAACGCTTTCGCACTTTCTCTTGCTTTGACAATTTCTGTTTTTATTCAATGGGTTCTAGTCAAGATCTCTTCTTCCTCATCATCGTTCTCTTCTCCTCGATTCTCTTTCCTCAGCTTTCCTCGCTACCGGATCCGTCGTTTTACGATTATCTCCGGGAAAGCAATCTTCCCGCCGGAATAGTTCCCAAAGGAGTTACCAATTTCTCGATCGACATCAAAACGGGGCGTTTCACCGTCGCTCTCCCTGTTCCTTGCGATGCTAAATTCGAGAATCAGTTCCACTTCGACTACAATATCTCCGGCGTTCTCTCCGATGGACGGATCGGGAATTTATCTGGTGTGACGCAGAAGGAGCTGTTTCTTTGGTTTGCTGTGAAAGGAATACATGTTGATCCGCAGAGCTCTGGGTTAATTCACTTTGATGTCGGTGTCGCTGATAAGCAGCTTTCTCTTTCGCTCTTTGAGTCGCCTCGAGATTGCACCGCCGCGGAATCTCAACCTCGTGCGGTTGATCTCTCTAGACCCCGTGATTTGGAGGTACCTTTTTGCAATTTCATTGTATTTGGGAATTGCTAGTTTCAAATTGGTAGAGTTTAGAATTGCCCCTAAATTTGTTTGAGTAGTGAAGAAGGGTTTTAGATTCCATAGACACAATTATGAAGAAGAGGCGAGATTGTCTCTGTTCCTAGCTCATAATTGAATCTTGACGTAACTTCTTTGAGTCTAAGAATCTTTGTATATGAATGTTGTTTGGGTTTTGTTTTTGCTTGAAACCTGTTGCTGAGGTTTGAAATCAGTGTTTTTACTTTGTTTCCTTTACTCTTACAATGCAGAAGCAATCTGAAGAAATGCAATCGACAATGCAGAAGCAACCTGAAGAGATCCAATCGATATTTGGACCACGAAGAAGTCGCTGGACATTAGGTTTTTGATCTGAGGCTTAGAAGGAAGTGCAAATTCTACTGATGATGTCTTTTGGTATGGTGTGTGTTGTAAAAAGTTTGGTTTGTAGTAGTTTTTTTTGTTTTACACCATATCATAGTATCATCAACAGCATAAGCTTAGGAGGCATGAATACTTTTTTTTCTTTTTGCTTTGGTACACGATTAGGGGTTAAGACATATATATATACATATATGCTTGTGGATTTTTCACCAGAAACTGTTGTGTTATCACACTCTTTTCTTGGTTTTTTTACTTTGTAAAAGAAAGGATGTTGAGGATACATGAATCTTTTTGTTTTGTGGTTGTTAAACATGTCCATGGAAGATGATTAGAGAAATGAGATTTTGATTGTAGTAGAGAGAGAGCCAGAGCAGATTAATCAGTTAAATAATGATGAATCCATCTAAGCTCGCTACATAATTTTTCAGTTAAATGCTTAAAGCTCTATCTCATTGAGTTTTTTCATCGATAAAATCTTGCAAAATCGTTGTATGAAAAATACAGAGAACTTTTATACACGCGCCAAACGCCTGACCGCTGCGTGTCTTTTCTAAAAGAAGTGCAGTGTCATTATCATTCCTTTGGCCTTTAATGATCGATTATGTCATGTTGAGCGTGGTTTACGTGGGGCCTTAAATTAGTGATGGTAGAGAGAAAACGATAAGTGACCATAACACGTGCGAATTGTGGTAAATCTAAAAGTATGCATTTAAAAAATTCGTGAACGGCAGGATTCGAACCTGCGCGGGCAAAGCCCACATGATTTCTAGTCATGCCCGATAACCACTCCGGCACGTCCACTACTTGTTGTCTCAATCATCTGCAAACGGTATGTATAATATAATTCACATCATCGTCATCTCTTAAAACTGAAGAATAAACTATACAGTAATTCGGTAAAGATGGTAATGTTTTATTTATCCTTATAGAATTTTGAAACCTTAAAAAGTTAAAATCTTATATATCATTCAATGCGTTTTCAAAGTGGTATTGTATGCCTTGTCATACATAAATATGACCAAAGACTATAGCGCTACGTAGTCAAACAAGTTTGTTTATTTACATCTAACATGCCAATTGGCTTGAGATCTGTAATATTTGTCAACCTTATCTCCATTGTCATCACCAAGGTGTCCTAGATAATCACGAAACTCTTTTTTCTTTTCTCTTATAGATAAGTGTTTTTCAATTTATAAGGAGCAGACATTAGAAAACAATACATTTGACCACTCAAGATGGAGCAAATGAAGCCATGCGCCGCAAACTCGCCGCCGTTGACGCCGATAGGTTTCTTAGAGAGAGCCGCCACCGTTTACGGTGACTGTACCTCCATCGTTTATGGCAGCAACACCGTTTACACGTGGCGTGAAACAAACCTCCGTTGTCTCCGCGT
>Ga0041059_1000787_pt1 | contig 24846 bp, 18 predicted proteins | sample AraColnosormetaG_FD_56232 | JGI IMG/M metagenome (GOLD analysis project Ga0041059, IMG submission 56232) | Arabidopsis roots microbial communities from North Carolina, USA - Col MF nosort | ecosystem: Host-associated > Plants > Roots > Unclassified | place: USA: North Carolina | collected... | reverse complement strand
ACTTCTAAAATATTTAATATCATTTAATTACTACAAAATTATCATTTTTGATATTGCTTTTCTGCATGATTATAATCATCAAACCGTAGAGATATTTGATAACATTTAATTACTACAAAATTACAAAATATTTAGACAATAATTCATAAACATATCATAAATAAGATCACATTCATAAAATAAATGAGTTTTTTTAGAGGACGGGTTGGCGGGACGGGTTTGGCAGGACGTTACTTAATAACAATTGTAAACTATACAATAAAAATATTTTATAGATAGATACAATTTACAAACTTTTATATATATTAATTTAAAAAATAAATTGTTTTCGCGGTATACCGCGGGTTAAAATCTAGTTATTCTTATTTTTGCTATGAACCATAATTATTTTAATTACTATATTATATATATTTCCCTTTGGATGCATTAAAAAAAGGCTAATGATCAAGGACATGTTATCGTCTTTGTATTGACCATTATAATATCTGAATTTTATTTTGTGTTAAATAATCTCTCGAATAAATAATCTTTCGAAATGCATGCAGTTTTATTCACACTTTATCTGTGGACAACAACAACAACAAAAAAGAAGGAAAAAATAGATTTTTGTAATTTGTCAAAAATGGTGAAACTGTTGCGAGACCTTACTTTTCAAGTAATTGTCCATTTTCATGTTTAGTCATAATAATAATTAAATAGTCTATCAATGCTCTATCTTATCAATACTCTTATTTTTTCAACCGTTTCATTTACTGATTTTCATAATTTCATCCCCTCCTCTCAATTTAACTTATCACATTGAAAAAAACAATAAAAATGTATGTTTTTTATTTACTTGGTGGTCCAAAAATGCTTTTTTCCTTTTTTTTATTAGGTAAAAAATATAATATTATTAAATAAAATTGCTACAAAAGGAAACTGTTCACACACAGAGTGATGTGAGACACCAGATTCTGTCTATAGGGATTCGACACGCCACTCGCCTCTTTTAGAACCTCCACGCGCTTCTCTGAAGAACGTGATCTCACGCGTCCTACCTCCCCCGCCTATAAGCTTTACTACGAAAAAGCCACAGTGATAATTTTTACACACAGAGTAGAGCAGAGAGAGAGAGAGAGAGAGAGATGGGTGATTCTGACGTCGGTGATCGTCTTCCCCCTCCATCTTCTTCCGACGAACTCTCGAGCTTTCTCCGACAGATTCTTTCCCGTACTCCTACAGCTCAACCTTCTTCACCACCGAAGAGTACTAATGTTTCCTCCGCTGAGACCTTCTTCCCTTCCGTTTCCGGCGGAGCTGTTTCTTCCGTCGGTTATGGAGTCTCTGAAACTGGCCAAGACAAATATGCTTTCGAACACAAGGTATAAACTTAACTATTCTTAGCTGCAGAGATGCTTCACTTGGCTTTCCTTGTAAAAGAAAACAAAAACCAAAATTAGTCTCTTTTCTTTTTGGAATGGCTAAACACTAAAGAGAAGTGGAGCTAAACAGAGAAATTCGTTGAAGAGAAACATTGATGCTCAATTCCACAACTTGTCTGAAAAGGTTTTCTCTTTTATCTTCCTTTTAAGATTCTTAATTTAGAAAGAAGAAGAACCTTGAGATTGTAGTTGATTAGAATCTGAGTGTTAGCAGAAGAGGAGGAGCAAGATCAACGAGAAAATGAAAGCTTTGCAGAAACTCATTCCCAATTCCAACAAGGTTAATCAATCTTTGTTCGAATCAGAGATAGTGAGAAACATTGTTCTGATTGATCCGTTATCTTTTGTTTGTTTATAGACTGATAAAGCCTCAATGCTTGATGAAGCTATAGAATATCTGAAGCAGCTTCAACTTCAAGTCCAGGTTTTTTTCCTACTTACTATGATTATATACGTTCAAAGTCTGATTTGTAAATTACATCACTCAGATCATTAACTTGATTTACTGCATGATGCAGACTTTAGCCGTTATGAATGGTTTAGGCTTAAACCCTATGCGATTACCACAGGTTCCACCTCCAACTCATACAAGGATCAATGAGACCTTAGAGCAAGACCTGAACCTAGAGACTCTTCTCGCTGCTCCTCACTCGCTGGAACCAGCTAAAACAAGTCAAGGAATGTGCTTTTCCACAGCCACTCTGCTTTGAAGATAACATTCAGACAATGATGATGATCGGAATTCCTCTAGTACCTGCCAGACAGGAGTGAACAATGTTTTGAGTTTTAGCATTGGCCAGATTTCTATGTTCAGTTATAGTTATGCTAATAAGCTTTAGGAGTGAACAAAATCTGAGTAGTTTGATTATAATGATGTCTGAAGCAGATTATATATAAAAGACTAATTTACTTACATATGAGATGATTATTACAACTATCAAATGACTATGTCTGTGAGTTGCATCCATCCATAAGCACACCGGTCTCTACTACTTCGAGTGATTGCTGCTGCTGACTTAACCGCAGGTCTTATCTTCGTCATTGCTTTCTCTACTTGAATTCTCACGCCAACATCCATCTGTTATTTCAAATGGTACCGATAACTTTAGGGATATAGACAAGACAAATTGATATTAATAATATAACAAGGTTGTAAAGTAGAAACCTTTTCTAAAGAGCATTGTGTGTCTAAGATGTGGCAGAAGTATGACAGTTGCTTGTACAAGTCTGCTTCAGTGTACTGTAAAGTCAAGAGTTAGTCTGTGAAGCAATAGAGAGATAGGAGTTATAAGGTTGATGATGGTATATACCTTTCGTAAGAGGGTTCCGTTACAGTTAGGATAGTTTGGGCAAACTGTCCCCCGTTCACGTTCACCGAGTAGACGAAAGTTGGGGGAGCGGGTTGTGTGCTTGCATGACTCGTCTTCACACTGTTGAAGGCAAAATGTACAAGAAAACGTCTTAGCATAAATTAAGAAGGACAAATCACAAATGTTCAGAACTATGAGGAAAAAACAAGGCGAGAAGGTTTTACATACCACCATTATGCCTTTGTAGTACATTGACACAAATCCATCGATCTGTCTTTTTACCTGAAAGGCATGATAATGAGTTAATAACTGAAGCATTTGTCCTGCAGGCCAAATCACAAGGATACATATTTTTTATTCTGAGAAACTTAACAAATTAGGATCCTTTTCAACAAAATTTGCCTACCTGGTTAGCTATCATTGCAGGGGATATTATTCCCGTGCTATCTTCCTGCTGACATTTCGGGCAATGCAGTTTAAGCCAGAATGTGGAATCAGATTCCTCTGTTTCAGGTGTTGCAGGTTTCTTACTGATTGACGCACAAACAGAACTAATAATAGATGGACAGTTGAAAGCAGTAGAGCAGCTGGGGCATGTTAATGCTAAAGGCTCGCAACTTTTATATCTGCATTTTTCCATGTAAATTACGTTGTTGCGGATCTTAAGTTTGAGGAATATTGCAAATCCGTGAAGCAAATATATGATAGCAAATTACAAATGGGAAAGATATCAATACCTTTCTTCATCGCTTGTTGCGAATAAGAGGGAGGTAGAGGGATCACTGCTTGTAGCATCGTTTGATTTGCTTCGGTACTAGAATAAAACATTATTTCCACATCAGTTATCATGAATTCATGATCACTGAATATGAATCGGAAATTTGCTGGAGTGAAAGCTGTTTTACCTTTGATGGGTCAAGTCCTAAACATTCAGCTAGACGTTCAGGACTTGTTCCTTGAATCTCTGCGCATAGACGAGACACCACCGGATGAATCTGTTGTGCTAAGTAGTAATCTATGTCAACCAACCATCTGCTGCCTTCTGATTTCACCTCATCAGGATGCCTAGCACGTTCGGCAATTCCTGCTGAACTAGCAGAGCTAGCATTACCCTGCACAGAGGAGGCATAAAATATTTAGTAGAAAAAACTAAAGGGTATCTTATAATATTTAGCTGGTCTTCTGTTTTGGGAACCTGCTCATAGCAGATTATATACGGTACAGTATCCTTAGCATTGAAACCTTCTTTATAACCACGTTGCCTCATTCTGAGTGCAACCTGAGAAGAAAAATTTAGCCACACAATCAGAGAGTTAAGTTAAGTGAATATATAGAAAGCATATAATAAGGGAGAAATAACGAGAATAATAGCTCTCATACTCACTTGAACGTGTGGTTGGCTTTTGGAATCTGGATAAGCTGCAGGCGGTTTAGTCAATGTCTTGGTGATGACATACTTCTCAAGAGCAACTTGCCCATTTCTCATTTCCTCTTTTATCTGTTACATGGACAAAGCAACATGTGTTGGATGATAAAGACGATCAAACTAATTAGCAAAGATTAATAAATCATAACAAAGATTACCTTCATTAGTTCGTTATGAATTGCTTCAACAACATCCTCACAGGATCTGCACAGAAGAAGAGACTTGTTGTGCTTGCATGAGAGAGTAAAAACAATGTTCTTTAGTTGATGTTTCAAAACATACCCTCCATACAAGATTTTACTCAGGCATAAATCTCCTATTTCCTTCGAGAGTAAGCTCCAATCTCGACGAACCATATCCACACCTTTTCTTTCAATGTCCTGCATTGAGAATGCATCTAGTACCCATAATTTTCTGCAAGAAAGGGTATGCAAAAATGTTTACAAAAAAACAATTACCTCGCAAGGCTTCCCATCCTTAAACTGCAACTTGACAGCAGCATACTTCTTTTTTCGAAGAAGAAGCATTCTCTTGTATATGCCATCACAGTCAATTTTTAGACATCTATACTTCTTATTGACCTAAAAATTGAAAGGGGAAGGCCCAAAATCAAATGTCTGATTTTTCTTGTATAAATTTTTTATAATCTTCTTAGAGAAGCACTTTCCCCAAGGAAAGCTATATAGAGATAAATCTAGTATCCAACCTACCTCTTGGATGACTTTTGATTTAATGGCTTTCACCTCTTCAATATCATCTAGTCCGCTGTGAATCATGATTGAATCTGTGTCACCGTATATTACCTACGTAAAAGCAAGATTTTAATTCTAGACTTGATAGAACAGAGTTGTTTACACAGTTCACTAATTTCTCTACTGAAATGCATTTCCTGAGACTCCAAGTATAAGAGTTACCTCTAGATTTAAATGGTTCTGGACAAGATCCACGGTTCTTTGCAGGATATCCCTTCCCTGCAATGTTAAGCCAATCAGCCTGATCACGCAAAAATAGAGAAAAAAAGAAAAAACATGTCACTAGAAAACACAGAAAGCATCACTTACCTGTAGTGTTATGAGCTCTGCTAAAGGCTTAGCATAGAATCTTGAATTAGAAAACCCCAGACAGCCATACATACTGTGTTTAGAATGAATAAAAAAACATAAACATCAAATTGCGGTGATTGGCAATTATTGCCGCACAAGTAAAACCATAAAATGCAAACCTATTGGCTGTGAGCTTCAATGCCTGCTGTCGAATGTCAAGCTCCCAGTACTTGAGACCTGTTTCCTTCTTCATCTTTAATTTGACGCTTTTCCTTATACTGACCAAATGTTCCATCAACTAAAACAAAGACATATAGTGGGATTCATGGGCATACCAGATCAAGGAGAGAAACTTAAAGTCGAGGAAAAAAAAATGTATATAGCAATAATTTAGACGATTATGTCAGAATTAGGTTTACTTAAACTACAGAAAGCAGCAGTCACCAATACAATACTGACCAGCTAGGTCGCATTGTTCTGAGGATTTCTCGCATATCCCTTGAGAGGTTAGGAAAAGAAAATGAGGCAAAATATTTTGGTTGTTGAATTTTTCTTTCAATTAATTTCTGATTGGGTTGGGGTAATTTATAGATTTGACGTTGGATAACCTATAACATATAGAAAATATATACGGAATTGAAAATAGTCACAGTAAAATGCAAACTCGTGTAATGATGACTATACCTTTGGAAGAATTCCAGGTGTCTGACTCGAAGGTAAACGAGGAACTCCATCTTCTGATCGTGGTATAGTCGTAAAACAGATATTGTATTCCTGAAAATATCATGACTGTTAACTACCAAGCAGGCGGAAACATCCACCAAAGGCTTGAGAAATAGAAACAATCTGCTAACCTGTATAATAGAAGGGTAAAGACTATTGAAATCCAGAAGCAAGACATATTTGTCATATAAGCCTCTCTTTGGCTCCAAGACCAGTCCACCAGCGTAGGCTGGACCTTTTTTTGTTTTGCTGCCCTTAGACGGATCATTCTCCAAAGTCAGGTCAGCATCCAATTCATCTACATTGCGGTCTTCTGGAGCATAATCCATTCTTCTTTTTGATGACTTTATTTCCTTCATACGTTGTGAAATTTTGTCAGGGAGAATGAACTTTTTCGAGTGGAATGTATGTAGTAAGTAGTATTCGATTCTCTGTGCCCTGGCTCCCTGGTCATGAACAAAAAATGCATGAGTCAGCACAGTAACACATATTTTCCCGGATGGGAGGGAGAGGGAGAGTCATTACTTGAAGTGTTTTCCCCCAAAGATTGCCACTTATGTTAGTAAGCTGGAGAGTGAGAGGAAGAACACTTAGATGAAACATGAGCTCCATGGATAACCATGCATCCGTCTCACCACATTCAATCTGAAAGAAAAGAAAATCAAAGGGTTATAACAAGCGAGCAATTAAGATGCAGTCATCACTCATCAACCTTAAGTGACTGCTGTTATCTGCAATCCCTTTACTTCTATGTATGACTGGATTATTTATTCTTCAATAGTTTGCACTAAATTGTTTCGCATGCAAGGATTCATAACCTATCGTCCCTAATGTGGTAGTACCAACTCATACATAAAACAGACATGACCGGGCTCATCGAAGAACTTACAAGTTCCACAAGTGTTTTGGATGACTGAAACATTTTGGGAATATCATTAGGCGCTATCTCTTTCCTGTCCCGGTTCAGCTGTGTCTTTGAGAGGTCCGTTAAAGAATAACTGACCTGCAAGAAACAGATGCTTATACATGAGGGACTGAGCTTCAACTTACTGCTTACAAGACCTGCAAGGGTATCATACCTCCTTCAACAAGTCACGAGAACACAGATCTGTATCACACAAGAGCCTTCCAGCAATACAAGACATGAGCCCTGGTGTAGCTCCTGACCCATAATTACTGTTTCCTTTAAGCTTAGGCATAAAAGAGCGTTTGAGTCGGCCAATTTTGGACCACATGCTACTCTGAACTTTGCAAGCCTGCACAATAGTAATCATTCAGTTTAAAGAACAAGACAGACATGTATATATCTCTATTACATGATCATCACAACAGGAGAGACTGGAAAAGGGACTAATGATGTACAATGCATGAAATAAAAACTTGCTGGCTTATTACGTTAAATATCATCTAATAGGCCTGGAAAGACAAGATCTTACAAAACTAATATGAAGCATATCATAGAAAGATAAGAAAATAAAATAAAATGAAAGACACAACCATTTTTCTTAATGGTAAAAAGAGATTTTGCTTTACCTGGGCCCTTTGAAGAAGAACATCCAGATCAAAACCTGAAATATTATGTCCCACAAGAATATCACTGTCCAATTTGTTTAACTCCAAAAACAATCGGTTCAGCAATGCTCTTTCACTGCAGTAAGAAAAGGAACAAAATATTGGACGAAGCCAACATGAATTGCCAAAGATATATGTGAAGGATCACAAACACAGCCTATTCAGTAACAGAGCTGCAACACACCTGTTTTCAATACTTAATACATTGCAGCCGTTCTTTGAATTTCTGTCAGACACTTCTTTTTTCCAACCAATTGGGTAACCGGTTCCTTCAGGATTCCTAACAACAGTGAAATGACTCAGAATACCAGATCTCTTTCTTTCTGGAGCTGGCATTGGAACATCAATCTGAAAGATCAAGGAGCACGCACATCATATGTCAAGCTACTAATGTAGACAGAAAGAGTGTCTTTTGAGCAAGAAACAATCGTCCAAAATGAGCGTTAATATAAAACCACATGGTACGAAAACCTACTGGTGATTGGTAATGCCATGATCATACATCCGTATTCTTCACAAAGACAACAACAACAACAACAAAAAAGGCTAAGAAGCATTGGTTAAATGTTGTAGAACAAACCTTGGCGTTGTGAAAGCAGAGAACAGATGCAGAAACAATTTCGCTTATGTTCTGCTTTTCATTGACTATAGTCTTTAAATTTATGGCTGTAACAACAGCAGGAGGGTGAACCACCTTTTCCTCTGAAACTAAAATAGTGATATCCTTGGGAGATTGAACAGTAACCTCAAACTTGCACCAACTCACCTGCACAAGTGGCAAGTCCTCTCATTAGCGGAGATAAACAGAACTAGAAAAATCACTGATTATATGATTATGGCACAGATTTAAGGTCTTACTCCTTCCGAAGGAGAGCAAGTAGAGAAGCTTGAAATTTTGAGCCAACAAGGTCCCATGATCTTCCTCTTAAGGATAAAATGCTCCAAAGCACTGCATATGAATTAACTTTGATAAGGATGAAAAAATTGCACCGTGCTAAATTGACATAGCCAGCATACATAGTTAACTAAGAAGCTTACAGAAGACCAGAAAATACAAACTTAACAAACCAACTACCAAACACATGGAAAGGTAATGAAACTCAGCAGTAAGAAGCTAGAACCTGGTATGAGACCCGAGCAAAGCGGAGAAAGACTCGCCTTTAAGATCTTCTGGAAGTGGACGATCCTGTTATAAAAGAGGAAACTTGTCATATTGTTGAGATGTAAGAAAACAGACGATTTTTAGTTTTATTTTGAACAGCTGAAATGTACCTTAAATGAATAATTTATCTTCAAAACATATTGTTCGCCAGCAGGCACATCAGGCCTCTCAAAAGCATAGTTTCTCTGATATTCGTACATAAAGAGCAGAATAGAGAGTCAAAAGAAAAGTATTGCTGCTAGAATACATGAAAAAGAAGTCAAATATCCAAACCTTGACAGGCGCCATGCTAAAATTTGAAACATTGAGCTGTAACAATTCCTGAGCAATTTCGTTTTTCAGTTTTGATGCCATTTCCTGAGAAGACACAGCCAAAAACAATGAACAACAGAGGAAAATAGATTGCTTCCTCTTAGCATGTAACAAAGGTAGTCAAACTCACATGCAATTTCCCACGGAAGGATTCAGGAGAAAGTCGAGAGTCTTTCACCTCTTGCTCGAGCATGATTAGTTCATGGGAAGGAAATATGGAATCATTTGGAATAGCATAAACACACCTCTGGATATTCTTAACTACCACACAGCAACTCTTGTAAGTATCTCCCATTTTAACCTGAATTGTTAAAAAAAGAGAGACCGAATTCATTCTCTAGATTAAGGCCAAAAGAACAACTTTAAAAATGAATGAAAAATCTAGAGATTCACCTTCCCAAACAGATATATTGTGCCCATGCTCGCACCAAAAGCCTCCTCATAAGCGTCAAGAATGAAGAAACGAAGTGATCCGTCAGCATCCAAATCAAATTCCGTTTTCCCTTCAGAACTAGAACCAAGCAAAGCCCCATTCTCAGTTCCAACTTTTCCCATCGCTTCCTTCCAACCAGCAGTGGCACTTAAAGCCGAATCCTTCTCTTTCATATCAATCGTTGCATTCAATGTAAATACCTCCTTGACACCTAACTCACTCTTCACTTCAGTTTTCCTTATCTTGTTTGATCCATCCTCTTTGACAATATCACTTCCAAGTAATTCCATAGTCTCAGAAGGAATGACTTCAGATTCTTTCATATCTTCCTCTTTCATCAATTCATTATCCATGGAAACAGAATCACCCTCATAAGTTGAAGGTGTTGGTTCAGACTCTTTCATTCCCATACTCGAGGCAACAGAAAACAGTTTTTTATTCTTGAAGATGGTAACTGGAACAGTACCTGGTAGTTTTCTCCTCGTATGCTTTTTTCTATCCGACTCATCTGGAGTAACCTGAGCTATTATCTCGTCAAGAATACCCTCATACTGTGCCTTATCAGTCTCCTTAACTTTCTTGAAACTCGAAGATGTGAACATAGACGAAAGTCTACCTTCACCAGTGATAGTAGCCGCAGCTTTTAACGCCGGATTCACCTTCTTAACCTGAGGTTGCTGCGTTTGCTCTTTCCCTTTCTTCTTCTTCTTAAGTCTCCCACTAAACCTACCACCGTCGTCTGATTCATCAGTCGATTCTGGTCCACTTGGCTTCGACCAATCCTCCTCCTCACCTTCGTCGAGATATCCCAAATCGCCACCTTCCCCATCTTCAACTACAAACCCGCGAGCCTCCTCGCGCCGCCGGGAAACAAGTGCGTCGTACTCTTCGTCATCAACGGTATCGAAGATTGGCTTCTGCAGCCTAATATCGTACCCACCACCTGACGCAGAACGGATTCCTCCTTGTCGAATCGCCTTCAGACGCTCGAGTGTGTCTTTCCTACTCGACGCCTCCGCGCCTCGGCTACGTCTTCGTCCAGTTTCCGTTGAATTATCGCCGGACATTTTTACAAATCCGGTCAATTTGGTGGTTTGGTGAAGCTGAGTAACTGATTTAGGTTTAAGAACCCAGATTAAGAAATGGAGATGGCGGGAAAATCGACACGATTTTGGCGCTATCCATTTGCCAAATCCGAATCCAACAAACAAACGGGTTCTCTTAATGGGCCTTACTCCTCTTTAATAAAGCCCAAAAACAAAAACAAAAAAGAAGCAATTATGAGACATCTATTTGAACGAGATCAAGCATCAGAGAGTTGTAGGAGCTACCTCGGTCTGTGAAGTAATTGCTGATGGAGTCCACCAAGTGTAGAATCTAGCTAAATACAGTAAAAGAATCAAAGTTTCAGCCTGAGTTCTAAGTTACTGATATTTACCGATTCGAAAGTCTAAACTATTGCTGAAACTACTAATAAGTTCATATCCAAAATCATTGTTCTCTATGATAAAGCCCAATTGAAAGAGAAAAGAAAAAAAAACAATGATGAGAGATGATGTGTTGCCGACCACCTAAAACCACTTTAACAAAAGCAAAAGCCAAGTAAAGGTTACATTCTCTGCAACTTTTTTGTCATAATAAAAACTAAACATCTATTAACAACAACACTATAATTGTTTCTTACTAACACCAAAATTCATTTCACTTTGAAGAGACCAGAGAAAAAAACTTGCTCAGACATGGGGATGACCGTCGTAATTATTCTGGTGTTCTCATTTTTCGTAGCGATTGTAACGGCGGAGACCTCTCCTTACATCATCCACATGGACTTATCCGCTAAACCGTTGCCATTTTCCGATCATCGGAGCTGGTTTTCCACAACTCTTACTTCAGTTATAACCAATAGAAAACCAAAGATTATCTACGCTTATACCGATTCGGTTCACGGGTTTAGCGCGGTTCTCACCAACTCTGAGCTCCAACGTCTTAAACACAAACCCGGGTATGTCTCGTTCACCAAAGATTTACCGGTTAAGCTTCATACCACTTTCTCTCCAAAGTTTATCGGTTTAAATTCGACATCCGGTACATGGCCGGTCTCGAATTATGGAGCTGGTATAGTAATCGGTATTATAGATACCGGAATTTGGCCCGATAGTCCCAGCTTTCACGACGATGGGGTTGGTTCGGTTCCGTCTAAATGGAAAGGAGCATGTGAATTCAATTCTTCTTCCTTGTGCAACAAGAAACTAATCGGTGCTAAGGTATTCAACAAGGGTTTGTTCGCCAACAACCCTGATTTGAGAGAAACCAAGATTGGCCAATACTCTTCACCGTACGATACAATCGGACACGGCACTCATGTTGCAGCCATTGCAGCTGGGAATCATGTTAAGAACGCGTCTTACTTCTCTTACGCCCAAGGAACCGCCTCAGGAATCGCACCACACGCGCATCTAGCAATCTACAAAGCCGCGTGGGAAGAAGGGATTTACTCATCAGATGTAATCGCAGCGATTGATCAAGCGATTCGAGATGGAGTCCATGTGATATCTCTGTCGCTAGGATTGAGTTTTGAGGATGATGACGACAATGATGGTTTCGGTCTAGAAAATGATCCAATCGCAGTCGCATCTTTTGCAGCGATTCAAAAAGGCGTTTTCGTGGTTACTTCCGGCGGTAACGACGGGCCATATTACTGGAGTTTGATTAACGGAGCGCCGTGGATTATGACGGTTGGAGCGGGAACAATTGGTAGGCAATTTCAAGGAACCCTAACGTTTGGAAACAGAGTTAGTTTCAGTTTTCCATCTCTGTTTCCTGGAGAGTTCCCTTCGGTTCAGTTTCCAGTAACTTACATCGAATCTGGCAGCGTTGAAAACAAGACTCTCGCAAACAGAATTGTTGTCTGTAACGAAAACATAAACATCGGTAGCAAACTTCATCAAATCAGATCCACCGGAGCTGCAGCAGTAGTTTTAATAACAGATAAGTTACTTGAGGAGCAAGACACAATAAAATTCCAGTTTCCAGTAGCATTCATCGGCTCAAAACACCGAGAAACTATTGAAAGCTACGCATCAAGCAACAAAAACAACGCGACCGCAAAGCTGGAGTTTCGTAAAACGGTAATCGGGACAAAACCAGCGCCAGAAGTTGGCACATACAGCTCAAGGGGTCCATTCACAAGCTTCCCTCAAATCCTGAAACCAGACATTCTAGCTCCTGGGACACTTATACTCTCTGCTTGGCCGTCGGTTGAGCAAATCACCGGAACTCGAGCACTACCGTTATTCAGCGGATTCAATCTCTTAACCGGGACATCAATGGCTGCACCTCATGTAGCTGGAGTCGCTGCGCTTATAAAGCAAGTCCATCCAAATTGGAGTCCATCGGCTATAAAATCTGCAATTATGACAACGGCTTTGACTTTAGACAACCCATTAGCCGTTGGAGCAGGGCATGTGAGTACGAACAAAGTCTTAAACCCTGGCCTAATCTATGATACAACTCCACAAGATTTCATAAACTTCCTTTGTCACGAGGCAAAACAATCAAGAAAATTGATCAATATCATCACGAGATCGAATATCTCCGACGCTTGTAAAAAGCCATCTCCATATCTCAATTACCCTTCAATCATTGCCTACTTCACGTCTGATCAAAGCAGTCCCAAGATCTTTAAGAGGACATTGACAAACGTGGGAGAAGCAAAGAGAAGCTACATCGTGAGAGTGAGAGGCTTGAAGGGTCTAAACGTCGTCGTAGAGCCAAAGAAACTAATGTTCAGCGAGAAAAACGAGAAGCTAAGCTACACTGTGAGATTGGAGAGTCCAAGAGGGTTACAAGAGAACGTGGTTTATGGATTGGTGAGTTGGGTTGATGAAGATGAAGCTGAGTTTGAAGTGAGCTGTTCTGTGGTGGCCACGAGCCTTGTCCAAGAGTCTTGATCTTTACTTTGCAAAAGATTTGTTTTTTTTCTTCTTTGGTTAAACTTATTCTCTTATTCCGTGTGATTATGTCTGAATATACGATCTTTATTCACATTCATGGAGAAAGATAATCGAGATAATGGGCTCATGAGTCATGAATACAATTTCCATATAGTACTAAAGAGAATCAAGATTTGAGATCATGAATACAAAACTGGTATTTACATATAAATAAATAGTCAATTTCTAATAAGAAATATTTATACAACGAATTAAATTAGAATTGTTGGATCTGACTAGGAATTAAAAAAAAGCTCTAGTCTTTCTCTGCAACTCTGTTTTTGTCCCCTGTTTTTTAATCACTATCGTCACCGTACGGTGACCCAGCTATTGGTAACAGACCAATCAGGGATCATATCAGTCACCAAACTAGCAACTCTCTCATCCGGCGAATCGATCGTTTGTGAACCGGAAGAAACCGAAACCCAATCGGGAAATTCGAATGGGCATCTCGGCGATGTCGAGACGTCCTCTGTTTTCATATTAACAACGAAATCTTCTTCTTTGACTAAAACGTCGTGATCAACATCGACGGTTACAAATGGATGGTTTAGAAGCATCTCAGCCGTCCATCTCTTTTTGGGATCTTTAACGAAACACTTTGACAAAAAATCTCTTCCTTGTTCCGACAACTCCTCGGGAATCATCGGAACCTCGTCACCAACACCGATGCGTAACAACAACGACATGAAGTTCGACCCTTCTTTTAAACTCCATGCCGTTTTACCACTAAACATCTCAACTACTACGCATCCTAAAGCCCACACGTCACCTTCTGATCCGTACTCGTTATCGTTAACAGATTCCGGCGCCATGTACAACGGCGTACCTCTAATCTGCACACCGTAATTTAACGCCGTTAAATCCCCAATTCTCTTCGCCAATCCAAAATCCGCAATCTTAACGGCGCCGTCACCGAACAACAGAATATTCCCGAGTTTTAAATCACAGTGAGCGAATCCGTTAGCGTGGATGTGTCGTAGACCTCTAAGCACCGATCCTGTGTGGCGACGCACGGTGGATTCCGGTACACCTTCACCGGCTAATTTCTTAAGATAACTCTCTAAGCTTCCTCTAGAAGCGTATTCCAAGAACAAATTATGCATCTCTTCACCGTTTTCGACCGTCCGATCCTCGCCGAAACACCGTACGATCTCGTTGCAATCGTCTCCGAGATTATCTAGAACTGATTTCTCGTTTGCCAGAGAAGCAGCGCCGTATGAGTCTGCAGATTTCACAGCCATTAACGGAGGAAACTCGCCGGAATCGTTATTAGACCGCGTCGCTAGACTTACTGTAGAAAAAGTTCCGTATCCGATAGTTTCTCCTCGAATCCACTCCATTGAAGCAAATCTACGACACGGTTGAATCAGATTTGATTAAAAGATTGAATATTTAAGCGTGTAGAGAGAAAACATGAAACAGAGCATGAAAGCTTGTGACGGTTAATGGTGCGAGTTCCTCAATTTATACTGATTTTTTTTGGTATTATTAAACAAAAAAAATGAGGTTACGATTTTTATTTTTTAAAATAATATAATTAAATGTAGAAAGACTGAATTTTGGGAGTAATTAATGCACGTGACGAGAGGAGGTTTTTCTTTGTTGAGCTGTTAAACCAAAATGAAATTTTAAGCTACGTGATATTTTCGTTATTATATTGGATAAATAAATATTGTAGCACGACTATTGTTTTGTATAAATAACTTTAATATTATCACTTACGAGGTATATATTAATTTTTGACCGGTAGTAAAATTAGTAACATGCTTGATATTCAATGAGATCATGATCGTTATATTGTTGCTAAGAGTAGTCAGTTTCTATTGAATTTGCGTTGAATCAAGTTTAATTATGTAACTCATTTATGTTTCAAAACAAGCGTGATATGATTTATTCAAAATACTTGAAAACGTACTGTAGATTTTTTTAAGTAACAAAAAAAGATTGCAATGAAACAATCACTATTAGAAACAAACACTATAACATATGCATGTGTATACATGAAGTTTACCGTAATTTTTTGGTATTCATATATTTCCGATTGTAGCTGTAATTAACAACAAAATATAACTTAGATTGTATAGAGATAATATTCTTTTCTTGGCCTATGCTCTGGACTCTCTTCCTTCGCATATGTCGTGTGAATAGGCATGGAATAGAATCATCCTCTCGCATATGCCACCCCTTCGTAGCTGTCCCTAATTATAATCACACTATTAGTAATTCTCTAATTACGTCCTGAACTCATAATATATACACATAACATGTTTCTTACATTATTTTATGGAGATCAGTATTAGTTTTATTTTTTTTAATAATGAAGTAGATATGTGGATATTCTTTGGACCATTAATAATATAAAACCATACCAAGCAAGTTGGAGTTGCAATTTTTTTTTTTCTTGACCAACCCAAGAATCAAATCCTTCTCCGTTGTAAACGCTTTAATATATTTTTTTATTTTTTGATATTTTCCGCCGTTATCCTCCACAATTATCGTTTACTAATTAGAATAGTTAGCTCTAAAGTAAACTAATTAGCGACCTCTTATTAGGGCACCAACTGCGATAAGCAGAAAACTAATATGCTTTCGAATAATACGACTAATTAAAGATATGTGTGTTATAAGCTTACAACTATGTCCGATAAAATCACAACTCTAACCAATAGAACTAAGTAAACAAAGTTAATTTAGAAAGTAGTTGAAAAATACAGTTTAGACTCTATTTAGATGTTTGCTTACGACTATTGATTATAACATTTTGTATACAACAGAAATTTAGTACACAAACTTTGGCATGTGAGCTCTAAGTTTTACTTTAATGTTATAAATTTACCATTTCCCAATAGACGCAACTGTTTTCGATGCTTCAACAAAAGAAAAGGAGAAAATAAAAGAGAACTTTATCAGACAACTCTCCAATCATTTTTCTTATTTGATTTATCACATATATCTATTATTATAGTGCTCTTATGTAGTTTACTTCATGGCCAACTTGCCTGCTCAAGTCTGGATCCCTATGGGCATGACTTCATTAAATCAATTTAAATTTTAAATTTTAAATTTTTTAAATTGATATTGAGTTTGATATTTTCATTTTTAAAATGGCCAAGAAAAGCGCGGGAGTGGAAGGGGTGCTTCGCACTGAAGTCATTCGACCCCAACAGACTTTCGCAAGTTGCGGCGGCTCTGATTTTTATTCTATTTCAGTACGTAAACAATTTATACTATATTCAAAATATAATTACTGTATTCTCTGTGATATTTGTGTAATAAGAAAAAGAAAGATAATTGACGTTGTAACGGAGCCTAACAAATATCGAGACGAAGACAAGTTGAAGGAAGAAAGGGAAGGTTGTTTTGTAAATTAAATTTGTAAGCAGTAACACCGTTACCATCACATGCTTCATTTATTTAGAATCGAGAAATTAAACTTTTGAGAATAAGTGGGAAAACCATATGAACCAATCATAGACCACTATTATTTTTTCGTTTTCACAATTTTTTGTTTGTTTGAATATTGTAAGAAGGCGTCACATGGACGTGATCCCTAGCCATTAGATTGGGTGGAGTTGCGATCTCTACGAGCATGTCTACTACAACTTGCTTTAGCTATTAAATAAAGAATCTTTATCAATGTAACTTAAATGATTTTTATTTTTGTGTATATATACTATTGGAAACGCAGAGAAATGTGAATGTTAAATGGATATGATGAACCAACACCGTCCAGGCGACTTGGATGATTCACTGAATCCGAGGAAAAAGAGCAGGCGACTTGCGAATGCTATCCTATTTTTTTTGTAGCTTATTATACTATTATTATTGTAAATTGGGAAATAAATTTCTGGCAGCCCACAGTTTATTTCTTGGAGATTTCCACCAATATATATTTATTTTTTTTGGTTTTATCAGCCCTCTTAGCAACTACTTAATTTTATGTGAATTCTTAAACATTATACAGTAGTTTGCGAGGCATCTTCCTACACGAAGATAACGTCAAATTCTAGGTCTTTTATATATATGGTGTGGTACCACGAAATTAACTTTATCTTCTAGACTTCTACTATAGTGGAAGTATGTAGTATAATAGAAGATACAAAATAAAACAGTATATATCGGTTGGGGTCACACACGACTCTATTTTAAAACTGGATCAAAACAGTTGGTTTATTCCACGTTCAAATTCAACTTCGACGCCCAAGTGGAATTAACCTTGTAGGTCAGTCAATAAGGGTCATTCGATGATATCCACAATCAAAAGTTTTGGAATATTCCTTGTAATATGGAATTTAGATTGACCCCTTTGAATTAGGGAGGGAGAGGGCAACGTCATATCACACCCTTTATCATTGCATAATCTTTAATTTTTTGTTTCTACGTATATACTAAAAGTCAAACTAAAATATATATAGTATCTTTTAGGACAAGGACGATTAGTCTTTTATTAAATTCAAATTTTGGTCATCTCTAAACCAAACGCATAATCAGCCGCCAAACACAAGTTCATGCATTTCAATTTAAACATGTTTCTTATAATTTGAACTATCGAGGTGGGTCAAAGGTCATCCTAAAACATACCAAATACAAGTCGTTTAAAATTTGTCTTCCATGTTTGAAATTTGGAGAGAAAAGGCAAAGAGCCGTCTCTGGACTATTCAAGATAAGATCATGAGCTTTTTTAACACGTGCATGTTTTATGGTATACACATCATGTTTTTTTAGGTTGCAAAACTTAAGTATCTGGAAGCATGAAAACGATTTTCTTCTGTTTATTATTACGTGGTAGAACTAAGTGTTGACATATGTGTATGACTTTTTTCCTGCAATAACGCCTCCACAGTCCACATCATATCCTCATCAGACGAGACCATTTCTCGACTACAACGTGTTTGAGAACTTTCGATTATGATTTAACATTGAAGCTTACAATGCATGAAACGTAACATTCTATTTAGCATATGAATATTAAGGCAAATAACCCATGTATTGTTTTGCTTTGTTACAAAGACAATCTCTAACTCATGAATTGCTGTTTGTTGTCTTCTTACCATATGCACTTTTTCGATTCGTGAATTCAGATTCTCATAAACTTTGTTTATACATTACCTAGACCACAATTCCTCAATTGGGCCAAAGTAACAGCCCACCAACAACAGCGATGCAATGATAACAAAAGCCCAATAACAAATCAAAACAACGGTCGAACCATATTTAGATGGATGGTGAAATTGGAACATGGTGATATTCAAATAAGTCCAAAGACATGTGACCCGGATTTAAATTCATAAACAGTACAAACAAATAATTTAAAAGCCACCGACAAAAAACCCACAACGATCCCTAAAATTACCAATCCACCCCTCACGACTCTTTAGTACTTAACCATTTATATAGCAAGAACTCGAAATTATAATCACCGGGTTTACCGTTTAACGAACGTAACTAATCACGGTTTACAAACAAACATCGAACATTACAAATACAAACATCATAATAATAAACCATGGTTGGCAAAATTACGAAAATGCCCATGGAGTTTTAAGCTTTCTTCATCTATCTCCGGCATCGAGTGATCGACGAGCAGCCTCGGCTATACGGATGAACGGGACCTCTAGCTCTGAAGCAGTTATGAGTGTAGTACGATCTTCCAGATCTGGGAGGACATGGCACTCTATTCGCCGACAATGCACCGTACGATATGTAATACTTCGTCCTCCGCCAGTACAATGACCGTCGATCTGTTACGCCGTCGTCTTCCTCCGTAACTTCGAAGCTTTCTTCACCGTCGATGATATCGAATTCATCGGAGTGAGAGATCGGCCAGTCGAATCCGTCGGGTAGAAGAGTGAGAGATGGATTATCGGAAAGAGATTCAGATCTCTGGAGAGAAATGAAAGTGAGAAGAGAGAGAATGAGGAGGAGATTGAGAGACGAAGCTGCCATGGCGATTGTTGGGGGAAACTAGAGCGAAGAAGAAGAGGAGGAAAATAAGAAGAAGAGAGTAATAAGGAAGTCACATGTAAAGAGGTGATTGGGGTTTTACAGTTGTGAAGAGATTTTGGGGGTTCTAATTAAATGCGCCATTTATGGACCTCCTCGAGCTTTGTGCTTTTGAGTTTTTTTTTTGGTGAGTGTGTTAGTGTGACGATGAGTGATCTGGTGGGACACGGTGTAGGATAAGAGAAGTGGAAATGATTGGTTGTGAGCCCTTGGATTGTTGGCCTGATTTGATGAGAGATTAATGGGCCAGGCTTTCGTTGGTTTTTTTTGGTATACGAGTAGGTCTTTTTGGGCTTCATCAAAACAGCCTTTGTGATAGCTAGGTTGTGTTTTTAAAAAGATTCGGATGGGTCCAGTTGTTTTTGGGTCCTGAATAATATAGCTGATAACATAAAAGACTACTAATTGTGTAAACAATGAGAAAAAGACCAATCCTGAGACTGTTACACAAAAGCAAAGGCCCAGTTGAATATTTAATAGCATCTTAATGAAATTATTCTATAGACCAAATTTCTTGTAAGATTTTGTTTTAAGTGAAAAATAATTTTTATTGTTTAATGCTTTGAAATTACTGATCATTTAATGAAGATGTTAATTTCTTCCTCAAATCCATCAGATTAGACATTAACAATTGAAAATAAATAATCGTGGACTTTTTGGTTAGTCATATTCTCAAATCTGTATACAAGTATAAGAGTATAAACTCAAATTTTGAAATTTTAATTTTTAATTTAAGAAAAAAGTATAGATATTTGCATGTTGAAAACAGCATTTAGTTTTTAGACAAATAAAAAATGAACACAAGCCTGATAGCTGAAAGCATAATACTGCTTTAATTATTTGATTAACAAGGATACAATGATAATAGTTCCTAATTTACAAACTCGCTCCAACAACCATGGAGAGTCTTTGGCTTTAAAAACCATCATTACACATTATCTAAACAAGAAAATAAAGTTAAATTAAAGACTCTCACATAAATTACTTGGCTTCCCTCTCCAGAATCATTTTTCTCTTTTTCTCCAACATTAATATAATAATAATAAAATTAAAAATCATCATCATCTAAGAATCTGTGCATTGCCCACCATCTGATGAGTCCCCACTGTTCCACACCCTTTCATAACCACTCCCCCGCCGCCACCACCACCACTCGCCGCCGTCATTCCACCTCCACCGATCAAAACCCTTCCTCCTCCTCCTCCCCCTCCGCCAGTAACCACCGCCTGCTCCTCCAGAGACTGCACCTGTTTCTTTAAAAACTTCACATAATGAATTGCTTCATCGAGCATCGAAGCTGTATCCATCTTCGTCCCACCAGGAACAAGCCGTTGCAAAATCCGAATCCTCTCGCTTATTCTCTCCCTTCTATGCCTAGCCGCCACGCTTTGAGGATCTTTAGAGATCCTGACGTTCCTCCTCTTCGGTGGCTTAACCGCCTCGGGATCGATATGGATCGGTTGCATCACGGCGATACGGAAGATCATCTCTCGCATAGCTGCCATGTTCGTGCCATTATTGTTGTTGTTACTGTTGTTTCTTTTGTCAAGAAAAACGGAAGAGTAAGCTGTGTTGGGAGAGATAGAAGAAGGGTTAGTGAGTAAACCGGAACCGTAGCGGAAACCTGGTTCGTTGGTCATTGAGTGATCGGACTGGTAATGAGTGGAGTTAAAGAGAAAAGGGTAAGTGTTGTTGTGGTCGGGAGAGAAGAAAGAGGAATTAGGGTTACAAAACTCAGGAAGCTTCTCCATCTGATGCATCATCATGTTCATTATGTCAGAATCCATAGAGAAAGATATGGAGAAGCTGATAAAATGGGTATGGAGAGAAACTGGTGAAAAGCTTACAAGTGAAATTTTAGGGTTTTTTCTTTTGGATGATTGATGATTGATGATGAGAGAAAGAGACGGTATGTGTGAGAGAAATGGCAATGGTACTACTGTGCCCAATCAGAACTCAAGCAATAGTATACAACAAGAAGTGGAAGGATTTATATAGCAACTTGTGGCCCATCCATCTTCTTTAACTTATGCTACACATATATAATAAAAAGGAATTTCTTCCCATTTTCAACTCTCACATTTATGGGCATATATGTATATATTCAATTTCAAAATTTGTCTTCTTGTCTAAGTGCAAATTCCACATGCATTCGGTCATTCGGACTAACTTACCAATGTAATATCATATATCAACTATTATAGGTTATTATATACCAAGGCAAGTAAAATATTGAGGTGGATTTTATTCCTCATATTTGAACTTGTATGATGATAAAATTCCCAAACATTAATGTTAGGAAAAATCATTTTTATAAAGCCATAATATTTTCGTTCGGTTGCGAATAGAAGCTATGAAAAAGTGTGTACACGTAGGAGTTACTATAAGTAGAATTATTGCGTAACATAACTTGGATCCAAAAAGAAAAACAAGTAAAAAAAGACTAAAAGAAGTAAGAAAAATGGTTCCATTAATGAGTATCGATGATGACCGTCGATAATTGACCAATGGTTTATTTTATCGCATTTATCGACCGTCCAGATCATGTTTGTTGTAAACACGTGGCTTACATCTATTGGTGTTCAGATCCACTAAAGGCAAAGAAGGCATAACGCGTTACGCGACAAAGCAAGGTTCATGAACCGGTCGTCTCACAAGCACAACAACGAGTATTCCATTTTTTCCACCATTATTATTGTATTCATTTCATAATCAACACTTTTGTATGTGAAAAAGGTCAATTAGGTTTCATATAATAGCTGGAGTAAAAGATTATCAACTGGTTTTGTTGCACTAATTAACGAAAGTGTTTTCTTCAATCCAAGAAAAACGGTTACTTAACCAAAATATTATAATAAGAGAGAGAGAGGACTATGATTTATAAGATTACCCCACATCCACATGAGATATGTCAGAATCCAGGGAGCAGTATTTTATTCTGTAAAATTTTCTGGTCAGATTTAAATTAACACAGACTCATAACGAGAACGGTTAATACATTAATACATGCGTGTGTGTGTGTATATATAACAAATGGTGGAGGAACAAACGTATATAGATAGATAAGAAATAAGTCAGGATGATTAATTGGATCTCAGTTGACATCAAGCCTTAGCGTATGGCACGCTTCTCAAAGCCGATCTGAGAACGACTTCATTCCTTTTTTATTTTATTTTACTGTTTTTTTGTTACTCACTATCTTAAATTTCGAATTATTCATTTTTGGAAGTTTTTATGTATTATTCTATATAGTAGATTTTATTAAACACTTTTGTTGCTTACCCCCACTGACTTTCCTTCTGGCGAAGGTGCTTTCAGTTTTTATGAAAATTCTCAACCTTTTTTTCTCTCTTGTAAATTGCTTTTTTAACCAAAGAATTTTATGTTGAAATCGAAAACTGAAGAATCATCATCTGCTGCATCTGACAACCCGATATCATTCCCAACAAAGTGGAGATTTTTTCATTCTTATAACTGATTTACAAATTGCTATACAAAAATAGTATGCATTAGTATCGTGTAAAAAAATAATAATAAATGATATAGTATCATTTAAGATGGATCTGATTCGTGATCAGATAATCGTTTGAATATTTAAATATAATGATGGAACATAACCTAAAAATGTACCGTAAACAAGAAGCAGCATCCTAATTAATTGAAAACAAATGACAATAAATGATTCTTACCTTAAAAATACACAAAATCCAAAAGACACCACAAGCTCTCACTGTTCTTTCAAGATCTGTCTCACTTTATTTGTACAAAATCACATTTAAGACTGGTTTTTGTTTTCTAGTTTATTTACATATAACTCTGATTTTCTCCTTAGATGGTTCTTCCCCATGATTAGATAAAAACAGGCAGACAAAGCAAGTGCTTCGATCTTTGTTTTACCCTCCTATGTTGACACCAAAACATGCTAAATCCCACGAAACGTTGACGTTTCACTGCCCTCACTCTCTCAATCAAGAAACCGGTTTTAGTCCACTTTTTCACTTTTGCCCTACTCGCTACAATTAATACTCATCTGTTGTGAAAACTGTCTTCACTTATCGTCACATTTAATACTAATATTATAGGTATCAATGTAGCTTATTTTCACATTGTTGTTATGTGTTACTGATTATAAGTTTATAACTCACATCATTTCGAATTGGAAGCACTTTGTAATTATAATTTTTAAGTTAGTTAAATTCAAGGGAAATGTATAGTCTACAAACTTATGAAATTCAAAAACGAGAAGATAACATACGGGTCCATCTCGATTATTACAAAATTGGAAATTTTTCACAACTTTGTTTCATATAGTCTTGGGACTTTATTATGACCTTCGATTTGTTGTTCTCTTTTTTCTCTCTCGAAAGATCTGTGAAGAATCTATGTGACAGCACAGTGGGAACAAAGGATGAGTAAATAAAAAAGAAAAAAAAAACGTTAGAAGGACCACAGACATATATACATCGACATGTCTATAATATATGAATATGATTGGTTAACCTTTGCATGGTAGTGGCCAAGCTGTCTCTTAGTCCATTGTATGTTGATAATTCTGATATTGAACGATATTCGATGCAAATGGTTACAGATTCGATTGGTAAATGATAGCGTTGTAACTAGTTATGGTAACATCAATACAACTTATATGAGCACATCGCATGTCTTTGAGAGGCAAGGTCTAGTAGATACAAACATTCTAGTTAATAAGAAAAAGTTAAATAAAATCGTGCGATTATTACATTTAGTTGGTAGTTGGGTGATCCAATTACCAAAAAGAAATATACTGTATAAAAAATTGTTGTTTGATACTAAGTTAAACGATAATTAAGAATAAACCTTTTTGCATATATCCAAATTTGAATATCGGAAACAAATAGCATAGTTTAATTGTTTATTTGTTTAATAATGTGTAATGTACCAAAGCTGAGATAGGCTGCCTCCCAAGGCAAGGTAGCAATACAATCGTGTTCATGTCCCAAGCATCATCTATACTCGTTGCTCCACTAACAACCCACTTTATATTAATAATCAAATTGAATCAATATCAAATTATCAAAAAAATAATCAGTCCAATTATTTTCGCACAATCTAGCAAACAAATAAAATATTCACCCCATAGAATTTTACATTGTTGTTTGGTTATTGAAAATAAAAAATCGTCCCACGTGAGATATCCCACAAAGGTCCCAACATCACCACAGAGAGTCTCTGATCATTACAATATCCTTAAGATTAGATTTATATAGACATTTTCTTATAATATCTTCTTGGGCAAGTGCTCTGTATTCTTCTGACACATTTCTATCGTCTTCTTCTTTTTTTATTTATTCTTTTGTTTTCTCTTTGAAATATTGAAGAAATTTTGATATTTTTCCCCTTTCTTGTATTATCTTTTCTTCAATGCCTTTTTCCTCCTTCCTCTTCTCTATCTCTTTTTTTTTTTTTT
>Ga0041059_1000786_pt1 | contig 24855 bp, 20 predicted proteins | sample AraColnosormetaG_FD_56232 | JGI IMG/M metagenome (GOLD analysis project Ga0041059, IMG submission 56232) | Arabidopsis roots microbial communities from North Carolina, USA - Col MF nosort | ecosystem: Host-associated > Plants > Roots > Unclassified | place: USA: North Carolina | collected... | reverse complement strand
TGTTAATTTTCCTTTTGTTGAATAAATGTTAATTGTTTATAAATATATAGACATATAAATTAGTATATGTAAATTTGTTTACTTTTTAAGATTTTCTATTTAATTTTAGAGAATAAAAAAGTTAAATTTTGAATGATACATGTAAACATCTGATCGTTTGACTTGACACGTGACACAATCTTATGAGTTAGCAACTTTAAAAACCATACTTTATATAATAAGATATATATATATATATATGCCTAGTTCTAAATGTGGTAAATAAAACATAAATTTTTTTTTTTTTACTGTTTAGATAAACATAAAATATCGACAACAAGCTCAAACATATATTTAGGCAACTCTTTTAGCGAATCTTTTTCCCTGTTTTGTTGGTAACACAAAAATTTAAGTGAAGTTGTTGCCAAACTGGATCAGAGCCACAACTTTAAAGTTCAATATCTGATTGTCGCATTTGTCCCTTTACCGTTTTGGTATCTTGGTTTTGGTCTGTCCCAACATTATTGATCAATCGGATGGCATTTCAACGGTTCTATGTCACTATGTAAAAGGTCTATGCTGGTCAACTTACATGTAGATGGATGTAAATAATCAATCCATCTACCGTATCACATACCCCTTATATATTGACGTGAATGAGGCTCGCAAATTAAGCTGTGGAAGATGCTCTTATAAAAAAGGACAGAATTGTCTCATTAGGTATAAGTGGACATGCACGTCCTATGGGTCCTCAAGAGCTACAATAATTGTTGTTGCTCGTTTCCACATCACATTTTTTGAATCGAATTCACGTTCACAATATTCGTACGGCATATATATATATACATCGTGAAGGAAGAAAATTGTAAGAAATTCCACATACTTTCAGGCCCTTATAGGCTAACACAACTCTATATATATTGAATGAGGGTTTTCTCAAAGTCAAGTACTAGAGTTCCAAATATTTGCTAGATATATGCGTAGGCTCCTTTCTATAAATGATGGAGTAATTTATAGTTGAATATTTGAGTGGTTTTGTTGCTACCATTTATGAGATGATCTGATGATACTTTTTAATAATGACTTAATCTTCTATATAACTGATTTGGTTTAAGATAAAGAAAAGGATAAAGATTGTTTCATTTAGAAACCGAAAATAAATAATTATTGGAGTTGTTGATTTTGGAATGATCTAAGATCTCACAGTCAGCTAGTTCAGTCTACGGCCCGACACTCTGGTTGGTGAGATGTTGGATCCCTTCTCCCAGCATGGAGTTACAGTGAGTTTTCATAGTTTTCTTCTACTATTGGAATATTAAAAACTAGCTAAGTTTAAATTTCAAAAATAACAGAAAAAGCTAGCTAGCCAATAAGTTTAATATATAGGTCAATAAAATAAATCTATGAGCTCGAGTAATATACAAATGTTATATTGAATTGAGTATTGAATCTCTATATAGAGATGGAGATGAAAAGCTATATATGTACATTAATTTTGAAACTGATATTAGAGGTTTGACAATCAGTGGACGTGAAGGGCCACCACACCCACATGTGACTTGATAGCGACTAGAATGGAAATGATATCATGTGTGTTTGTAATTAAAAATGAAGTGCAACTTTCGTAAAAGGACTACTGGTCATTAATTATGATTCCAACACTCATCATCTTTTTCGCTGTAAATAGCATATCATATGTATATATGTACTTGGAACGATTCTCCTGTTAACTTGGAAATAGCTAGGGAAAACGGTCTACTAATTTCGAAAATCGCCAATAGAAACAACAAATCAAATTCTTGTGAAAATAGGCTATAAAATTCAGTATCCCCAAATTAAAAGGCCAAAACTTTTATTTGTTACAAAAATAATGGTAATAGATTTCAATTACAAAGACACGAAAAGCAATCGATTTCCAATTAGTTCTAACAAAACATTCCATTACGCAGTCATTAACTTTGGAGCTGGTGTTGGAGCTTCACCATAACCGTTTTTGTGTGTGTGTGTGTGTTTACGTTTGCATGTTTATGTTATAACATAAAGTTAAAGCACAAACACAATTACAAAAACGTAAAGAAAAAAACGAAGAAGACCAATGCTTTGTTGCGGTGGCAACTGGCAAGAGACCACAAACGCAACCGCGTGAGTAAACTTCAATAATTCTTGCTTTGTAAAATTTCATGAAAAAAATTGTCACTGTTATCACAAACAATTAAACCAATATTTTGATTCAACTGGTGGAGTTTATTTTCGTTATTATTTTGGTTAAAATGAAAAATCTATTTTGTTGTGGATGAGCTTGTGGTGAGCAAACTTTTGTCTTTGTTTTCAACTACTAGTTGGGACCATGAACTGAAAGCTACAGTTTGAATTCATTTGCTGTTCCTTTCTATTACTGAAAAACATCTCTTCATTTGATTTTCTTAACGGTAATAAATAATGTCCGAGTTTCTCGTGGGATAATTGATGATACTCCAACAATCAAGTGCTTGCCGTTTTCATCGACTCAATGGGGCACTTGTAAAGAAAAAAACTTGGGTCAGAAATAGTAAGCCTCATAACTTAAAATAACCCAAGAATAATGAAGCTTCTAAAATTTTGGGCCAGAAATAGTAAAAGACCAAATGTTTGATGATGAAGAGACTAGAGAGATAGACTATGATCTGCCCAAAATAAACATTTTAGATCTCGTGAATAACTATGGCCTCAAAGTGAAACGGTTCCAACGTCGTTAACCGGTTTTATGTAAAACGAAAATCTTCCTCTTTCTGATTTGGTTAACCGTTCGGTTCATCCAAATCGAACCCCATGAACCGAACGAAACCGAAAACCAAAGGAGATCAGAATTTGTTTTTATTTTTATTTTACATCAAGGGAAATCATAACTGATTTGGTAATGTTTTTGGATCTGCATCTGCTGCATAAATTTTTATGATTGATTCTTTGATTATTGATTTTAAAAGTCAAACTTATCATGAATTTCGTGTGGTTTGTTGTGTAGCTCCTGGTATTGCTATGGCTTAACGAAAGTACCTATGGCTATGGCTATGGCTAACAAGAAGCAGTGGATTACAAAGCTCTCGCTAATATCATTATACAATGCAACCTTTTTTATTACTAGTTGGTGAGGTGTTAATTAATCCCTTCTCCCAGCATGAAATAAATGTGGAATCCAAAACAGAACATTTTGAAGACAAAGTTAATTACAATGATTTTAATAATTTTATCTTCTACTGTATTTTAAACTAGCTATGTTAAATCGTGGGGTACGTATGTATGTTCCCATCACATTTTGATTCCTTTTGGTGCTTGTAAATAGTTTTTCATATTTCATATGACAAAGAGTTTTATTCTATAATATTCTCTAATGTTACACCCATGTGGTTGCACAACTTGCAGTTGCATCTTCCCTTTTAAAAGTTGTATTCTTCTCTTTGAATAAATTCGGTCTTAGAACTCTTCCACAAGCCACAAGAGGAGCATTCATTTGTTGACAACTTTGAAAAAGGAAGGTTCCAAGACAACTCAAAAGTCTTGTAGTTTCCCCAAAATAACCCCGTTGACTTCAGTTAATAGATGCTAAACAAATAGAAACCGGAAGGGTATTCTCGTATTTCAGAAAAACCCGCCGCGTGGGTTCGACGGTTACGACTCTCTCAACTTCATTCATTCATTTGAAAAAAACTCACTTTTCTCCTTTTAATTCTCTCTTCCTCTTTCTAAGAAACCGAACCAAAAAAAAAAAAACCCAACTAAAAACTTAGTCTTTTGTCTTCACAAAATGGGAGATTGTAGACCTCTAGGTTTCTTAATAGGACTACCATTTGCTCTTGTTGCTCTCGTTCTCGCCCTCGTTGGTGCTGTTATCTGGATCATTGGGTACGTGTCCGTTTCTTTTTTCTTTAATACGTATATACAAAATTCATACTATCATTGGGTATTATGTCTGTTTTTTAGATCCAGTTATCTTCATTTTCAATCTCCAATTTCGGTTCATGTGTTATTTAAGGAAATTTCGGTTGAATATATTGTTGCATTGCGTAAATATAGTTTATAAATTTTCTTCTTACATTACAATGGAGAAGGAATAATAAAACATTGATAAAAATGAATAAAACTTTTGCAGGACGGTATTGAGTTGTTTGTGCCCATGTTGCTTCTGTTTCGCTGCGCTGGCTAACTTCGCCGTTGATCTCATCAAACTTCCTATCAAAGTCCTCCGTTGGTTTACCCACTCCATTCCTTGTTAACAAAACCACTTGTTGTATTTCTTTCTTAATTTATCACTAATTATTTGTTTTATTCCTTCTCGTTTTCATGTAATTTTCTTTTGTAATCCAATTTTTTTTTTTCTTTGAAAGAAGGGCTTATATGATATAAGACAACCGATTCGTTCACAAATCCATAATTAAATTGAATCTAAAAAGCCATATACTACGGATTTGGGTAGAATAATAAAAAGCTCACTTTGAGTCCAATGTTGTAAAATGGGCTTTAGCATTTTAAACTCCACAGCTTAACGGGCTAGAGAGTTACGGTAACGAAGAAAAGCCTGTGATGCAAACACGCGTCACCCAAACAATCAGAGGTTTTCAGAGATTTCTCGAACGTTCCACAGAATTCTCCACAACTCTGAGAAGAAACATCATGAATCCGTCGTTTTTAAGACCAAAACTCATCTAATCTTCAACAAAAGACTATCAAAAGAAGAAACAGAGCAAATTTCATTCTCTCAGAACAAATATATACATATTAATCAGAATCAGGAAAAGTGAAGAAGCGAAAGAGAGAAGAAGATCGGATGGGAGTGGATTACTACAAAGTCCTCCAAGTCGATCGCAGCGCAAGCGACGATGATCTCAAGAAAGCTTATCGTAAACTTGCCATGAAATGGCATCCCGACAAAAATCCCAACAACAAAAAGGATGCCGAAGCTATGTTCAAACAAATATCCGAAGCTTACGAGGTACATATAGATATATGTCTGAATTCCAACAAAAGATTCATCTTTATGAATCTTGTTGCTAGAGGGCTTTTGAGAAATTCAACTTATTGTCTTAAGTAGATTCTGTTATAGTCTTTAGTTATTTCGTGCTGTTGCATATGGTAGCTGCGTCCTCTGTATTTTCATAAAATATCTTCGAAGTTGTGGATTGATTGTTAGGATTACTTGTCTCTATTGGGTACACGTATTTGTGATTTTGAGTCTTTGTTCCTGTTTACTGATTCTCTGGATGCTTACAGGTACTAAGTGATCCTCAGAAGAAAGCTGTGTATGATCAATATGGTGAGGAAGGTTTGAAAGGGAACGTGCCACCTCCGGATGCAGGTGGAGCTACTTACTTCTCTACCGGGGATGGTCCAACGTCCTTCAGGTTCAACCCGAGAAATGCGGATGATATATTTGCTGAGTTCTTTGGCTTCTCTAGCCCATTTGGCGGCGGAAGAGGTGGTACAAGATTCTCTAGCAGCATGTTTGGTGATAATATGTTTGCTTCTTTCGGCGAAGGAGGAGGCGGTGGTGGTGGCTCGATGCATCACGGTGGAGCTAGGAAGGCTGCTCCTATCGAAAACAAGTTGCCTTGTAGCCTTGAAGATCTTTACAAAGGAACCACCAAAAAGATGAGGATTTCTAGGGAGATTGCTGATGTCAGTGGGTAAGTGATCATCAAACCTAATGGAACCCTATACGTTAGCTTGGCTATTCAGTTAAGAAACCGTTGGTTTGGGTGTTTCTTTGGTAATTCATAGTGAAAGCAGAATGTTGATCCTAGTTCGTAACCTTGTTTAGTGGGGAGGCTGACCATTTTATGTGTGTTTTCTTGCAGCAAGACGATGCAGGTGGAAGAGATTTTGACCATTGATGTGAAACCAGGATGGAAGAAAGGCACAAAGATCACGTTCCCAGAGAAAGGCAATGAGCAACCCGGTGTGATTCCAGCGGATTTAGTCTTCATAATCGACGAGAAGCCTCACCCGGTTTTCACTCGAGAGGGTAACGACCTCATAGTCACACAGAAGATCTCACTTGTTGAGGCCTTGACTGGTTACACAGTGAACCTGACTACTCTTGATGGTCGGAGACTGACAATTCCAGTCACCAACGTGGTCCATCCCGAGTACGAGGAAGTGGTACCGAAGGAAGGGATGCCATTGCAAAAAGACCAGACTAAGAGAGGTAACTTGAGGATCAAATTTAACATCAAGTTCCCTACAAGGTTAACCTCAGAGCAGAAGACAGGAGTGAAGAAACTTCTCGGATGAAATGAGTTATAGTCAGCACATTTCAGACAAAACAATGTTGAACAGAAGAGGAACAAGAAAATCATGTTGCAGACCACAGGGATTGTGATTAAATACTGTTGTGACCTTTTTGATCGATTTGTAACATATGTACGATTGGATACCTCCTAATAAATTTGTTACTTTCTCTATAATCAAAACGCTTCTAAATCCATACCTATAAATGCAAGAGCGTTGCTGTTTCTAGTCACATTCTGATATGAAGTAAGATACTGCAACACGAGAGAGATCTCAGTCCAAAAAGGTTTACTTTTTGTCACCTGCTACAAATTCCTGAACAACATTGTTCAAACTGATACCTGAAGTTTCTTCATTTCAATCTGCGTAAATATTGCAAAGCAAAACACAACTCCCATATCCTCTGGCTCTAGCTCCACAAGATGATCCATTGCAACCAGAGAAACATCAAGATTGCCCTTTCTTCTGCAATAGCTCAACAATGAACCCCATATCTTTGAGTCGGGTTTCACCGGCATTGTCTGTTATTTGAACAGCTCGTTCTAGTTTTCCCGCTCTTGCTAAAACATCAATCAAACAACAACCGTAGTGTTCAAATTGGGTATTATTTGAAAATCTTGTCTCATCATTAACAAAATACTTCAACCCTCATATGATCAAAACAGTGGATAGCTCGACTGATCATACCACATTTCGAGTACTTTTCAATAAGATCATTGCAAACACCAATTTGTTTTAGAATCTTATTCTCTCTGCACACAACATACATATGGATCCATTTGCCAAGCTCTAGAGATCCAAGATGCTCACACGACCGGAAAACAAAATAAATCAGTGAGACTAGAAATGAGACTGATACTAGTTAATTGCATTTGCCAGAAAAAATCCCTGGCCTCTACAAACACCAAATCGTTCTACATGTACGTGTCTTCATTCATCTCTCTTTAATTAAACCAAGTCCGGTTTGCGCCGGTCAATAATGAAGTTGGTTCAATACTTCGAGCACTCTTTATGTAGTACATAAACATTATGCTTTCTCTCCCCTACTTTACTCTCGGTACAGTTCATCCTTGGTCATCATCATCGTCCTACTCCCACAATCCGGTGATTATTCTCTGCACAAATCACTTTTCTCCTTTCCTCAGCTCACGGTGAGTCTCTGGAACGGATTGTACTAATCTCATTATTTTCCCGGTTTCAGAACGATTTCTGGAACATTCATTCCACACTCTGAGAAGAAACATGAGTCACCCGAGAAATGCAGATGATATATTTTCTGAGTTCTTTGGGGTCTCTAGACCTTCTGGTCCTTCTGGTCCCAGAAATGCGGATGATATATATTCTGAGTTCTTTGGGGTCTCTAGCCCTTCTGGTCCAAGAAATAAGGATGATATATTTTCTGAGTTCTTTGAGGTCTCTAACCCTTCTGGTCCGAGAGATAAGGATGATATATCTGCTGAGTACTTTGGGGTCCCTAGCCCTTCTGGCAGTGGCAGCAGTGGAGGCAGAGAAGGAGGAGGTGGTGGTGGTGGCACAATGCATCACGGTGGAGCTAGGAAGGCAGCTCCTGTTGAAAAAAAGTTGCCTTGTAGCCTTGAAGATCTTTACAAAGGAACCACCAAGAAGATGAAGATCTCTAGAGAGATTGCTGGTGTCTTTGGGTAAGTCATGACCATTCCATTTCTTATTTGTGAACACCAAGTGGAACTCTTTAGGTTAGCCACTCATCTTAAGAAAGCGTTAGTTAGGGTGTTCGTTTGGCAATACATAATGAAAGCAGAACATTGATCATACTTGATAACCTTGTTGAGTGGCAAAAATCGCATATGCTGACCAGTTTATGTGTTTTCTTTTGAAAAAAACTTGCAGCAAGACGACGCAGGTACAAGAGATTTTGACTGTTGATGTGAAACCGGGGTGGAAGACAGGCACAAAGATCACATTCTCGGAGAAAGGAAATGAGCAACCCGGTGTGATACCAGCGGATTTAGTCTTCATCATAGATGAGAAGCCTCATCCGGTTTTCACTCGAGAGGGTAATGACCTCGTAGTCACACAGAAGATCTCAGTTCTCGAGGCCTTTACCGGCTACACCGTCAACCTGACTACACTTGATGGTCGGAGACTGACCATCCCAGTCAACACTGTGATCCATCCCGAGTATGTGGAAGTGGTTCCAAATGAAGGAATGCCGTTGCAGAAAGACCAGGCTAAGAAAGGCAACTTGAGGATCAAATTTAACATCAAGTTCCCTACAACGTTAACCTCAGAGCAGAAGACAGGATTGAAGAAACTTCTCGGATGAATGGAGTTAAAATCAGCCCAGTCCAGTTAAAATCAGCCCAGTCCAGACAAAACAATGTAGAATACGAGAGGAAGTATCAAAGCTCCTATATATTGTGATTAAATACTGTTGTGGCCTTTCTGATCGATTTGTAGCATATGTATGAATGAGTACTGTTGTGACCTTTATGATCGATTTGTAACGTATGTATAATTAAATACTGTTGTATATTTCTGATCGATTTGTAACATATGTATGATTGAAGACGCCTAATAAGTTTGCTACTTCTTCTATAATCCAAACGCTTCTAAACTATGCCTATAAATGCAAGAGCATTGTTGTTTGTAATCACATCCTGATCTTGATGTGAAGTAAACAACTGCAGCACTATAGATATCTCAGTCCAAAAAGGTTTACTGTTATCTCCTGAAACGAATTCCTGAACAATGTTGTTCACTTCTATCAAACTACCACCTGGCGTTTTCTTCATATTTTCGTTCCTTATCATCTTTCTCAATCTCGAAACATCCTCCCATTTTCCCAAATCTGCGTAAATATTGGCAAGCAAAACATAATTTCCCATATCCTCCGGCTCTAGCTCCACAAGATGATCCATTGCAACCAGAGCAACATCAAGATTGCCTGGTGTTCTGCAAGAGCTCAACAATGAACCCCATATCTTCGAGTCGGGTTTCATCGGCATTGTCTTTGTTATTTCAACAGCTCGTTCTAGTTTTCCTGCTCTTGCCAAAACATCAATCAAACAGCCATAGTGTTCGATCTTAGGTTCTATTTGATAATCTTGTCTCATCATATCAAAATACCTCAACCCTTCTTGCCACATACCAACATGTGAACAAGCTGATAAAAGACCAAGAAATGTGATCCCGTTAGGCTTCACCTTCGCTCTCTGCATTTCATTGAATGTTTCGATTGCTCCGTGAGCGTTCCCGTGATATGCATACCCAGAGATCATCGTACTCCATGATATAACATCTTTCCCTTCCATTTGGCCAAACAATTGGATAGCTTGACTAATCACACCACATTTCGAGTACATTTCAATAAGAGCATTGCAAACACCAGTTTGTTTCAGAAACCCTCTTCTCTCTGCATATAGATGGATCCATTTCCCAAGCTCTAGAGATCCGAGCTGCGCACACGACGGTAAAACAGAAATGAGACTGATCTCATCAGGCTCAATACCAGCTAACTGCATTTCACGGAAGAAATCCATAGCCTCTACATAACAACCAATCCCAGTATACCCAGAGATCATCGCAGTCCAAGATACAATAGTTTTATCTAGCATCAAATGAAACAAGCCTTTTGCTTTCTTCATCTGCCCAAGCCTTGCATATCCAGAAAGCAAACTATTCCAAGATATAACATCTCTCTCATACATTTCATCAAACACTTTATGTGCATCAACAAGATCATCAAACTTCATGTACATATCAATCAATGCATTCTCAGTCACAACATGGAACCTAGGCCCGAATTTGCAGAGATGACCATGAACTTGCTTCCCTAAATAACATGATCCAAGACTCGCACAAGATTTAAACATAAACGGGAAAGTGAACCGATCTGGTAACTCAAAGCTCTTCCTGAGCAGTTGCTTGTAGATTCTGATCACATCGCAGTACAATGAATTGTGAGTATAAGCACGAATTATAGAATTGTATAAGAAGACATTAGGATTCGATACTTGGTTAAAAAGACGAGTTGCATAATCCATATCTTCAATCTTATCACAAAAATCCACCATTTTAGTGACCATGAAGCTGCTTTGTGATAATCCATGTATGATGATGGAGGCATTGATCTTCTTCCATTCATTGCGGCTTTTGACTCGCTGTAGAAAAGGTATAAAATAGTTTTCAACTTCTCTGATTCCATGAAACGCCATTAAAGCTAGATTAGGAAGCTCGTGGTGGTGGAATCAAATTGGCTCCGACCTAACGTCGTTAAACCCAGATGTGTGTCTCTCGGGGTTCACCAAACTTAGGCCAAAAGCCCAATTCTCATTTTCAGGCCCATTTGTTTGATCTTTTTCACAGCCTATTTTCCAGCTTTGTGAACATCATTATTACCAAATGTAAACAACTTGTAAAAACATAAATCTTTTCTTTTCTTCTTGATCTCACAAAAGAAAGACTACAAACGCACGATAGTGTCTGAAATTCACAAGATAGAACTCATAGCTTTTGGTCTAAGAATCCGTGAATTGAAAATACGATTATGGAAGAAGAGCTCTGGTGTGGTTTAATCATATCATTCTCTACTTCTTCGGCTTCACATCAAGGTCCATAGCCTGTAGGTTAAGCAACAGATCGTTAGAGCTCAAGTAAACCTTGTTCGCCGACCTAGAGATGGTCTGTGCGATCTCTCTAGCTGCTTCGATCTTCCTCAGTGTTAAGAACGCTTGGTTGTTTGCGATTGCTTGACCAATGAGCTGAGCACTCTTGGCTTCTCCCTACATAAACCCATGCAGAAACATCAGTTAGCAAGCTTTAAAATAGTTCACAACAAAAAAGAAAAAAAAAAGCAAGCTTTAACACAATCTCCGGTTTTTAAAATGCTAGAAAAGAGAGAAACACTTTTCACACCTCGGCGCGGATAACAGCACTTCTCTTGTCCTGTTCAGCTTTCTCGACAATGAACTTAGCCCGTTCGGCCTCTTGAGCAGCGACCTGCTTTCCTTCTATGGCTGCCGTGAACTCCTTTCCGAATGTCAAGCCTGTGATGGACACATCATCCAGTGCAATGTGGAAGTTTGCGGCTCTTAGAGTTAGGATTTTCCTGATTTCTCTACTCACCGACTTGAAAAACACCAAAAAAACATATATCCATTAAAAGGGACATCAATTTACCATTGAAGAGGAATCAATAAAATGTATTTACAGCCAGTTGGCTAACCTCTCTCTGAGTAATAAGTTGGCTTGCGTTGTACTGAGCAACCACAGCTTTCAAGGTCTCGTGGATGATAGAAGGCAAGACTCTCTCGCGGTAATTCTCACCAAGGGACCGGTATACCTCTGGTAATTGGTCAGCCATAGGACGGGTGAGAACCCGAAGCCCAATCTTAACCTGAATGTTTAAATACCACACAACATAAGCTTATCATGTAGTTCACACGACAAAACCACACGACCTGATTATACCCATTAGTATTAGAAGTGATGAAATGAAGCGGAATACCATCTGGAGATCACGGCTCCCAGATGTGCTCTCAACTAGATAAGGCTTTGCACGAACGTCATAGATGATTGGCCTTTCGAACCATGGAATCATAAGGTGAGTACCCTCAGGGTAGACCTACATAATCAAGCAAGCAAAGATATACTATTAATGGCGCATCAAGATGACTTTTGTAAACGACTATCAAAACTAGACTAAGAAATCAACCTTGTTTACTTAAGCTAGATGCGGCAAACACAAGATTCACTACTAACGGTAAGCCTAACCTAACGTGAGCTATATGCCGCAAACATAAGATTCACTAGTAATGCTAAGCCTAACCTAACTTCAGCTAGATGTCACAACCACAAGATTCATTGTCAATATACAGATTCAGAAGAAACCAATTTTTGCAGGGACTAACCTTGTCTTTGATACCAACAAGCCGGTTAAAGACAATGGCTCGATGACCTCCATCGACATTGTAGAGAGTGTGCGTAGCACCGTAAAGACTGAGCCCCCCAATAACCACCGCAGCTATAACACCACCACCAGGACCTTTGGGAACTTTGACATTCTTAAAATTCATCTTTTCACGAACACCTGCAAATTTGGAACCCAATCAAAATCCAAGGCAGAAACAGATAAATAGAGAAACGAAATGCGTTTGTAGATTAGACCCAAGGAAAACTTGGATCAACGAAAAAGAGACAAAGATAATCTGCAAATTAGCTGAAACGAAACAAAAACTTAGATCACAAAATTGAAGCCGAAGAATCTGAAGCTTTACTCGCTTAAACTAAGAATTCGATCTATAATGAAAATGGCGAGAGGAAGTACCTGAAAATTCTGGAAATGGCGTGGAGAAGAGAGAAGAGAGGGGTTAGGGTTTAAAGCTCAGAAATCAGGATTTTGTTGACGCTTTGGTCGATCACGCATTTTCTGTTACTAGAGATCTTTGGGCCCAAAATTTGTATTCAGGCCCATTAGTGAATTCACTAATTTATTTATTTTTCTTAATATATTTTTTTTTTAGTAAACGATTTTTATTTATTTTTCTTAATATATAAACGGCCATATTTGACATTTCCTTACTTTCTATACAAAAGAAATAATTCTCATTTTGATTAATAGATAGTAGATTAATTATTATCACTTTTCAAAAATGTAACTTTCAAACCCATATTTTGTTGCAAACTGCAAAGGCTCTAAACTTCTTGATGATTTACTACTAAACCTAAATGAAATTTCTTAACTTATATAAAGTGAGATATAGATGATGTGGTTATTTTGTTGATAACTTACTTTGGTTCAAAATTGGTCATCATTTAATAATACATGTATTTAAATTCAAAAAAATAATACATGTATTTTTATAAAGGAAATTTCAAAAAAGAAATATCAAGGCATAGATGAATCAAATCAATCATGCAAATAAATGTTTGTTTTTCGGGAACGTTTCCCTCGCTTTTAGTTAAAGGTTCAAGCAATATATATAACCGAGCAACAAAACAATGCAAAGCTAACAACAATCCCTAGACTTGTCCTCTTCACGCTTGATCCGGCAGATTTGTGCTCATCATCAGCAGCTGGAGAATCGGCATCAGACGATGAAGTTGAGGATTTCGGGGCAGGAGCTCCGGTGGGAGTGGTCTTTGTTCCGAATAACTCCTCCGGCAACAACACACTGTCCACCACGTAAACTGCTAGAGGAAACTGTTGCCTTAATGCATTATTGATCCGAGTCTCAACAACACCGGTGGAAACATTCACTTGGTTGCTTTGTGCTTGTCCTGTGAAATTTAACCCAAAAACACCTCCGTCTTGTCCCGTAGCCTGAGTTCTAACGGGATTACTTGCTAAGAGAAGATCGCTTAGAGAGTAGTATTTTGGAATGATATGGTAGAGCATGAGCTGGATTTGTTGTTGATATGTCAGACTGTTTAGGGTTCCGGGTTTAAGCTTGTTGAATGCGTTATCTGTTGGGGCAAATATAGTCATCCCTTGGTCAGAGCTATTGAGTTGTACACTTACCTGAAACCCGACTTGAGTTGTGTTGAGGAGTTGTATTAATGTGGTAAATTGGTGACCAGCTTCAAGAATCGCTGTGAGATTGATGGGACTTTTTTCAGTGGTTGGAGCTGGAGCAGTGGGCTGGCTTTGAATGTATGGGATGGTGAAAAGGAAGATTAAGAGGACAACATAAGAGAATAGTGACGAGGACATGGCTTAAAATTTGTTATATTTTTCTCTATCTCTCTGTGTGTGCTTGTGCTAGAGCTAACCCTTTAGGTATTATATAGAAAGATTTTAAGGAGAGATTTAAGACGACATGTATGCGTGACTTGCAAAAGAAGTTGATCCATTGTTTTTAACAACTTAGTCTACATTTTACGATAATGTTTATAATTAAGAAATGCAAAACAATACTATAAGAAGGTTGACAAAATGTATATATATATATAGAATTGTATCCCACATCCGATAAGATCATAAGAGATTTGTAGGGCAATATATATCGTATATAGTATACAAACTCATGGTTCACCAGTTAGATTACACAACAACAAAAACAACTTGAAAATGTTAGCTGGTCATGGTTCATGAATATCTTTACATTTTTCTGTATTTAAAATGATGTGGATACGTGTATATAGTCGAATATAGTCTGGCATTGATAGGCAACGTGGGGGTCATATATATTATAACAACGAAACTGCTCTACATGACATTGGCATGGGCAAAATTTGGGCTGGAACTGGAAAAATCCTCGTAGGGCATGACTATAAGAAAAGGCCCATTAAAAACATGAAAAATTAACAAAGTTGGAATCATAATCGACTGACGAAACTAATCTGTTAAAATTATGTGACTTTCTTAATACAAAATAGCGTTGTACTGGTTTAGGATTAAAATCGTTCGGACCTCTTGTGGCCTTGTGGGCACATGGTGCGCCGTGCGTAGCTCACGTGAGGACTGACGATGACATGCAGCAAAAATAATAAAAAGAATACGTATTTAGCAGCAGATTCAGACAAACTCATGTGCGTTTCAAAAATGACGTTTATATCCCCCTAATAATTATATTCACTCTATCCACTTTGACAAAAAGATCACGTTAATTTGAATTCTAAGGGTAAAAGCGTCAAAGTATGTCTCTTTTTCCGAGGTAATAGCAATAGGCAACTAGAGGAGACCGATAACTCAAGCAAACTCAGATTCTTGATAGCGATTTAATGAAGACCCAAGAGTCCCAAGACCAAGGGCTGATTAATTAATGCTGTTTTAACCATATGCATATCATGGACACACTTTGTTCTCCGAGTCGACTCGTTCTGGTCACCTTCTTCCTCCTCTGCTTCTTTGCCGGAGATTCATCGGCGACGAGGCCTGGTTTCATCTACACCAGACACAGAGGACGATGCACGCCGCAGTAAATCAATCAATCTTGAATTTCATTTTCTTTACAAAAATCTTTAGCTGAGTCATATCTCAACTCGTTGGTGGTGTTTTTGAGCAGGTATTGGAGCAGCCAGAGGGAAGCATGGCCGAGGATGGTACCTGAGAGATCAACCGTGGAGAAAATATTCGGAGTGATGGTAGCAAAAGAACGGTGGAGATCTGATCTAACGCTAGTGGAATCAACGGCTAGGAATGACGAAGAAGGGAACGCGTACGGTGCATTGCTGAAACAGGGGATCGCAGCTCTGATCAACTCTTACGCGAGAAAAAGTTTCTCTTATGCACCATGGGAAGTGAAGACGATGCTGATCCAAGCCATGGTTTCGGAGTCGGCGGCTCGCCGGCAAGCCGAACATTTCGCCGTCGCTAACGTTGCTTGTGACTAAAAACACTGAGACAGTTACTTTTGTCGTCTTTAGGTTTTGAATTTAAGCTTTTTGTCGTGTAACCAAAGTTTGATTCCGATCAGTTTGCTACTAGATTATGGGCCTCCGAAAGGCCCAAATTAAACACAGACCTTGAGCGCTTTGTAGTGTTTGGGAACGACTCTTCTTATATACTCTCTATTTACTTATTAACCCGACTCAGGATATGTATATCCGACTTTCCAAACAAATCTTTAAAATATGGTACAGATTCGAATCTAATCCCCTCTTCTTTTGTTTGTTTGTCAAGTAATTTTTTTGAACTTTCCATTTTCTTCCAAACAATATAACCAGAAATATGTTTTTGTATCTTAATCATTCTCGAGGACCGATTCTTAGGGCTTTTGCTGCTCTGTTTCTTCAAATCTTGTTTGTACAATTCACTACGAAGAAGGTTGTTCTAATGGCGATTAGAAAGATAATTCGAGATTTACTGATCACAAAGCAGCCTCTTTTACGTCAACTATTCCACCAACGAGTTCTGGTGAATATTTTGTTCTTTTTCTTCTAACTAGTTTTTGTGATTAGGATGATTGATTTAGTAACTCTGTGTTTGATTTAGAGAGCAAACGCAAGATCAGAGTTTCTTCCTGCTATTGGGTATACGAGTCATCGCCGGTTCAGCGTTTTCACCGAGTTCTCGAAGAATATTAGAGGAGAAGCTCATAGGTAATGTGTATTTGTTATGTATGTGAGGCATATGAAATTTGTAATCAGTGGTTGATGTTCTTAGTTCAATTTTTGTTAACATGGTTGATGTTGCAGCAATCCTGAATTTGAAAGAACAGTAAAGGAGCTCAAGGAAAGAACAGAAGAGTTTAAAGGTGTAACAGAGGACCTGAAAGTGAGGTAAGTTAAACATTTGTAATTTGAATTTACTTAAGAGTTATACACTTGTATGTCAATGGAAGCTTATGAATGAATTGGCTATTGCAGAACGAAACAAACGACTGAAAAGCTTTACAAGCAAGCTGATGGTGTGTGGACTGAGGCTGAATCTGCGGCCAAAAAGGTATGGTTCTTGTTCACGAGCCTCGAATTGGCACGCTATCTGTCTTCGCTTGTTTCGTAGATTTGATGCTTCCTATGTTAAGAATATGCTTTCTTCTCTTTTAGTTTTGGTAACAAAATAGTTTACTGATGAAATTGCTTTAGTGAATTAGAAGTCAGTGTTTATGTGTATGAGTAGCCAAAATTGTACATTGTAAAAGGCTAACAATCGTCCCTTACAAAACAGCTTTGACGGTGCAGGTCTCTTCAAGTGTGAAAGACAAGCTCTCAGCAGCCAGTGAAGAGGTCAAGGAGTCATTCAAGCTCGGGAAGGAGGAGAATGCAGAGTCAGCGAGTTCATCAGGCACAAGAGCCTCTCAAGGAGAAAAACAGCAATCAGGTTCTACGGAGGAACTACATACATTTTTTGCAAAATTCAAGTCAAGTCTTTCTTCACCAAAGGTATCCGAGGTGTTTTACAGGCTGAAGGAAGCCAAACCCTTTGATATAGTAAAGCAAGCACTTGACATTGTGAAGGATGAGTTACGTGGGAACCCATCTAGAAAAAAGTTCCTGGAACATACACCTCCCCCGCCATTCACCGGTGAGAGAAGTATGAGAACAGAGATGGTGGTTACGCAAACAAAACAGTCTAAGTTGCAACAAAAGTGGGAATCCTTTAGAGAAAAGGTAAGTAGCCCTCTCTGTCTCTTCCACTTATGCCATGTTTTAAAGTCCTTTGTTGAGTATTTTTCGGTATAGATGCAAGGTTCTCCTGTATTTAAACGTCTAAGCGGAATGAGTGAGCCTGTTGTCAACAAGAGCCAAGAGGTAACGAACACCTTCTCTTTACTCATTTTGTTCAATCATCTTACCTTGCATTACTCTTTTTGCTGATACTTCTTTATGCAGATTGCAGAAGATGTGAGGGAAATATGGGAAACCAGTGATAATCCAATTGTTCACAAGATTCAGGAGTATGCTCTAACTTCTCTCTTACTATCTTCCCTTAAATTTAACTTTACTTCTGCTTCCTAACATGTGCATTCTTTTGTTTTGGCAGCATGAATGAGAAGTTCTTGAAGGAAACAGATTCTGCATCAACTTACAAAGAGATACGCAGCCGAGACCCGTAAGTTGTATAGATGCTTAGTATTGGTTTTGAAGATGTGCATCTTGGTAATAATATTCTTATGTCTTTCATGGTTAGATCGTTCTCCTTGCCAGACTTTGCTGCAGAAATTGAGGAAGTCATCAAACCAGTCTTGAATGCATACAGTGAGGTGAATCTTAGGTTTTGAAATAGATCATCTCCTCCCATTCTCGTTTATGCTGCTTCTAACTAACTCTTTGCAGGGAGATGTTGAGACCTTGAAGAAGTATTGCAGCAAGGAAGTGATTGAACGGTGCACGGCAGAGCGCACAGCTTACCAAACTCATGGTGTCCTTTTCGATAACAAGGTAAGGTTTTCGTTCTTGGTTCTCCCAAGGGATCAAGTCATGTAAATCCCTGAGTAAGTTGCTTCATTTTGATGTTCTCAGCTTCTGCATATATCTGAAGTCTCAGTTTCTGTGACAAAGATGATGGGAGATTCCCCAATAATCATCGCTAAGGTAATGAATGTGATCTTTATCTTTTCTTCAGAGGTTATTCTTTAGGTAAAAATTGGATCTGATGGGGTTTGTCATCTTTGATGTTAGTTCCAAACGCAAGAAATCTACTGCGTTCGTGACGAGAATGGAGAAATCCAAGAAGGTGGGCAGGTAAAAAGGAAACTGTGAATCAAAATCATAAATCAAACCCCAAAACATATGTGCAATGCCAGAGTCCTTAAAGAATTTGTTGTTGTTGTTGGATTCAGGACACGATACACACGGTGTACCATGAATGGGCAATGCAACAAGTGGAGACAACAGAATTAGGGGAAGATGCTATTTATCCCATTTGGAGGCTCAGAGAGATGTGTAGAAATGGTGTTCAAGCTCTCATTTAAATCTTTTAACCTTATAATAAAAGCTAAGCCTCTCTAATCTCCTCTGCAATGTACTATTTATATATATGAAAACATAAAAAATTTCTTAAAGCAAAATCATTATAAAATAAAGAGAGATTTGGATTTAGGAAGCAGCGTAGAGATTAAGCAAGAAGTGGAATATTATTGGCCGCTTCTGTCTTGTCTTGCGTCCGAATTAAGCTGAAACAAACTTCTATATAATCCTCTGCTTATCTGCCTTTGCTTTATCCACCAATTTTTTTTCTCATCTCTCTTCACTCTCTCAATCTCAACAATCTTAAGAGTCATGTCTTGCCTTAGAATTAGGCTTTTACCTGCCAAAAGAGCTTGGAAAAGCTTCACCGCCAGCTTCCATAAACTCCGGGGATCCAAAACCAAACACCACACCAAGTACAAAGCATCAACTTCGGACAAACATTTCCTTCGTTCAAGCCACCGATCCAGAGAGAATGTTCGAGACAGAGATTCCCGTGTTTTTTTCATCCGCCTGAAGAGAGGTTGTTTGTTCAAGAAGAAACGCAAAGATGTTGTATATGTGGATAAGCTCTTCAGGGAGCCTGTAGCTGTGTCCAATTGGATTCCAGCAAAGCAATGGAAACCGAAGGAAGAATTGTTTCCGGAGAAGGGAATAGACGAAAGAGCTGAAGAGTTCATCACTAGAGTCAAAGCAGAGATTCTCGCTTCACGCAACTTGTAGTACCCATCATCAACACAATAATATCAAGACTTGATAAGTAGTAATTCTTCTGTGTATAAGTAAACCAACACCAACTATTCTGTACAAAATTATTGTCTTTGGCTTTTGGCTCAAGTCTGTAATCATTCTTGTAAATCGTATATATTCCTCGAACAATATATTGCACATAGTAGCAAGCTGAACTAATGAGAAAAGCATGTGACTTTGTGAAAAAGGTCTCTTGAATATGAAATTACCCGTTTGATGAGAAACCTGCACCTGCATTTTAGTCCTTTAAAATCCGAACGATCAGTCCAGAAGTTGTCTGAACAGTTTTCAGGTGACCGGAGCCAATGAGATCACGTACGTGAAATCTCACATCCAGAGGAGAGAACCGGAGCCGTTTCTTTTCAAGCTCAGCCAAGAACATCTCTTTATGTCGCTTGCGCTTTATCAATGAGAGGAGTTCGTTCCTTCCCTAATTTTTAGATTAAGAGTAAGAAAAGGTGCTTGAGGCAATCACTTGGGAAGAAATTGATAAAAAATTAAATAGAGGTACCTGCGATAGACCCTTCCACAATTTACCGGTACTCGGAATTGCAAACCAGTACATGTCTGGATCGATAAGTTGGCGTGTCTGAGATAAAACTATTTCTAGTTATAAGAGGGAACGATTTACATGGAGTAACAGATAAGTAGAAGTATAACTCTTTACTTACGAGAAGGCCTGCGTTTATTAAGAGAGTGATGTGTGCATCTTTCACCTTTCCTCCCAATGACAACAGCGAAAGCTGCAGTTCAGTATCGACAGCTTGTGTTAGTTAGAAACTCATGTTGATAGAAAGTGATAAGTAAAGAGCATAATGATTAAAAAAAACTTACTAGCTCATGATGCCCGATACTAGGTTCAAGTTTTGAATCAAGGACATGCATTTTGAACAACTTGAAAATTTCAAGATCACTCTGTTTCTTCTCTTCCATCCTCTTCACTATTCGATCTACCTAACATACGGATTATAATAAGATATTGTCCACATATATTGATTAGCTAAAAATTGGAAAGACCACCTTTAGAATACCAATAATAAGAAACCAAGTCTATTCATGAGAACGTTCCAAAATACTAAAGCTAACACATGAACAAGACGAAAGACTCTTGAAATGGAGCAAATACCAACCTGGTTAAGATAGTCATCCAAAAAGATGATGGCATGATCATCTTGTCCAGTGTTGAGTTTGAAAACACGAACAACTTTCTCCCTTCGTAAACACTGCACCAAATTCAAATTGATTGATCAATCCAAAGAACTCTAGGAAGTCCAATAGAGATGATAAAAATGGGAAATTAGATAGAATCCAAAGTACAAATATTCCAACATCAATAGAACCAAAGTAGACCCACCCATTACGATACAAAAACACAAATGGTACAGTTCTAAACTTACCAGGAGACACCTTACAGATACAACACAGAGGTTATTATTTTTATTTGTTCAAATTACATTTCATTTTTCAAACCAAAACCACACTACTGTATAAAGGAAGTGCAGAAACAGAAAGCATTACCTCTAATTCTCTATCGACTTGGGTTCTATCATTGACACTACTGTACAATTGCGACTGTAATATGAAGGGTGGGATCGAAGCCTGAAACAGATGAGCCAGAGGCAGGAGACGAAACAGCTGTAAGAATACAACAATGTACAAAGAAATTGACAAAACTACAAGTACAAGAAAAGGAGAGACTTTTAACTAATAATCTTCACAGCGTTTCAACTTTCAGAGTATAAGAGGGTCCGATTTCAAGAGAATATGCCAATTTGATCAAATAATCGAACCTGGTCAATACGAGGAAACTGAGCTCGCATCATTCGAAGGGCAACAGAAGTATCGCTAAAGGTGAGATCATCCTCTGTCAAAAACAGAGCAACAACCAATGTTGGAATTAGAGCTATTTATCTATCCGAATTACAAAATCCAACTCAATAGATTCAAAACTCACCAAGAGGAAGACATTGATCCTCAGATACTGCTCCATCTTCAATTGCAGAGTGACTACAACCAACTTTATCGTCATCTTCCTCTCGCCGGCGTTTCTTTGCTTCAGAGGTGGACGATTCCGGATTTGTTCTTTTCTTCATTTTGTTTTTCTTTTCTTTCTCGAAGAACCAAAAAAAACTGACTTTGTCGGCACGGACAATTTTCATGGGCCTGGAACAAAAGGGCCCAAACATAACTTTAATTTGTTTCAATTCGAGAATTTGAGGTTTTACAGGTGTAAATTTTTATTTTGTTGATGATCTTCTCTCTGGTTTACTTACCTTTGATATGATACTCTGTTTATGGTTTCTTACTTGAGCCATTAATGAAGTTTCTAGTTGACAAGAAACAAAGCAACATAAATGGGCACTCACAAATTCTTAATGTAAATTAATCTTTAAGTGGCAGGCTTGACGACGATAGGTAAAAATTGCTCTTAACTCACACTATTTGAAGACATTACAAAGACGGTTCAAGTCAACATTTCATTAAGAGACAACATAGCAAATTAAAAAGGAACATCAAAAACCAACACAGGCAAGTGGTTTGCTTCTTCATCAGTACTGGAGAGGTGCGTTTTGGGTCGGTAAGAGACCAAATCGCTTCTTCAACAATACTCTCTGCTTTGAGTATTTATCGTCAGGGGAGAACCGGGCTGCAAACAACACAAAACATTTGGTTTAAAGGTTTTGTTACTTTCACGAATCATAACTAAAACAACTCAAAAGGGTAGACTAACCTGGATGGGCAGATTCAGTGGCTAGCCCTAGCGGTGATTCCTTCTACACAATAGAGTTTAATTCATGAGTAAGAATATAAAATAACAACACAGTTTTTTTAACGGAAACAGTGACTTTTGAGAGTCCACAAGCAAAACCAAATTCACAGAAAAAGTATCAACAAGCAAGCATATAGTCTTATTCTTTTTAACTTCTACAAGAGATGAAACATGGAAATTTAATAGTAAGGTGTCAAAACCAAGCGCAATGTATATGAAACGGAACTTATATCTGCTAAAATGAAGATTAAACAAGCAAAACCAAACTCAATGTGTCCGAAAGAACTTCTATCTTCCTTAGCTTAAGATATATCAAACAGCAAATTTTAAGATTAAGCAAACATAACAAAGCTTCAGTGTATCTACGAAATTTAACCTTCAAGAACTATTGAATTGAATGTATATGAAACTACCTATAACAAAGTCGGTAACTCTCCTCAAGAACAAAAACAGAGATTTATTTCCGAATCACAGAAACACATGAACGAAGTTATAAAATACGAATTAAGAATACTGAAGAAGAAGAAGAAGATATGAACAGTGTGAAGGTACCTTAGTTGTGTAAACCTTCTCACCCTTCTCGTTGATATAGCACTGAAGATACATCTTCGTTTAGTCTCTGTGGAGATAATTCAAGTTAGAGCTGACGACAAGAGAAAAAAAAAGTAACAAAGCTGATTAAGAAATTGGCAAACCAAGATGGTACCTCAGAGATGTTTCTTGGTTCTGAATTTATGGAGACGAGAAGCTGATTAGGGTTTTTCTGGAGCAGAAGTAGCAGAGGTTTTACGGCGACCCTCGTCAATGTGTATATAAAGTTCTAGAAGAGAAAACAAAATGGGCTTTTTTGATATAAAAAATTGTAACCCCAATCAATGGGCCTACTATATTCAGAGCCCAACTAATGCACGTGAGTGGTTCCGTCACGTGTGAAAATCGCCACTAAATCCCCTAAAAGTGAAATTTCCGATATTTCGATTCGCCGGCGAAAAAGAAAGAGAAAACGATGAAGAAATCTACAGAGACTCCGGCGAGACCGAACGCAACTGTTAAAACTCAGAAACCTCCTTTCAGACCTGCCGTTGATGACACCAAACCTGTTCTTCAGGACCCTGTAAGGATCTCTCTCTCTCTCTCTCTCTATTTTCCGTACATTGTGTGTGTTTCGATGTCCTTAACGATGTCATTTGAGCTAAAGATCACTAATTTCGTTTTCCATGTCATATGAATCGATGTATCTCCATTTTGTCAATTTTCTTATGTTTAGGTCTGAAATGTGAAAGTTAATTGAGAGATCATGAAGAATCATTTGTTCTTCTAGAAAGCCATAGAACTAGAGCTTCAGATCAAACAAAAACTTTTTTTAAGTATAGATAAGAATTTTAAAGCCAAATGGTGAAAGTTCACTTCATTTAGTAGCCATTAGCAATTTCCATTTGAATACATTCTAGTTACAAAGAGGAACTATTTCACCGGTGGATCAATGTTTTTCCATAATGAAATTCTGACTTCTTTCGTGTGCGGGTCAAAACTGTTTTGTGCCAATTGTTTGACGTGTTGATGTAATATCTAGTTGTACCATTCTTCCAAGAATATACTGACTCTGGATTCCAATGGTTCTGGTTAGGGTTTATCTTCTCAATACATGTTATCTTGAATGATTTAGTGGATCTTAATGCAGTTTGTAACATTTATTTTTATTAGATTCTGAGATCGGATCCAATGGAGACAGAAGAAGCTGTGCTGAGATTGCCTTCTTTCCCAATGATCAGACCATCTGAATCGTAGCTACCTGGATTAACAAGGTTTTTTATCTGATTTGTTTTACATTTTGAGCTTGTTGTTGCTTGTAAAAACCAATGGGGATTTTTTTGTATGCTTGATAAGCTTAAATTACAATCCCATGTTGATTAATAAAGACACAGCTTTAAGAGCAGACGAGTGATTTAGTAGTAGAGCATCTTTGTGCCTGGCTGCAACAGAGTGAATTTCAATAGGAGTCTAATGCATTACTCATCACATGTATATGCACGCAACATTTAGTGACGTAAATGGCTTTGAAGGGTAAAGTTTCTTTAGCTTTGTCGTCTATGTTTTCATATGTTTGTTTGTTTTATAGTTTTGAGGACTTTTGAATCTTTTGATGCTGTTGTTGTTGGCCCATTGATTCTTCAGCTTGATGAACAGAGAAGTGTTGCAACCTTTTGATTTAATTGAGAGTTTTGTATTCATCACGTGAGAATCACGTGGGGTCGGTTAAATGGTTGTTGCAACGACTCAGGGTTATAGTGGTCTTACTAATTGGAAATGGGGAATATTTCGTTTCTTAAACAAAATATTATTGATTTTGTAGACTTTTGAATCATTTGTATAAATAAATTCTTGCGATATAGTAACAAATATTGTAAATTTGATTTGTTTATTGTTGAACAAAACTAGTTATTAAGGTTTTTTTTTTCATAGATAAAAAATCAACACATATTAAACTTGATTTTTCTATAAAATATATAACCAACAAAAAGAGAGAGAGAAAAAGTCTGCATGTAAGCATCAGAGAAAATTACGCTGAGAACGAAGGCAGATATTGATCCTTTCTTCATCAACATGTAAATGCACCAATCTTCATATATACACACATGCTTATCTGATTAATGGTAATACCATACAATTCATGCGAAATAGGTGCTATGCTCTAGAGAGTTTCACGCTCATTCAATTCCTCTTTTCTTCTCTTTCTCCTTTCCTGATTTTTGTTTTTTTTT
>Ga0041059_1000785_pt1 | contig 24862 bp, 21 predicted proteins | sample AraColnosormetaG_FD_56232 | JGI IMG/M metagenome (GOLD analysis project Ga0041059, IMG submission 56232) | Arabidopsis roots microbial communities from North Carolina, USA - Col MF nosort | ecosystem: Host-associated > Plants > Roots > Unclassified | place: USA: North Carolina | collected... | reverse complement strand
TTTTTTTTTTTTTTTTTTAATGACTATCCCTATCCATACATAAATTATAATATATAATAACTTACACTTGTATTATATTTTCATTTTTGATAAAATGGTTAGAATGTTTCGGTTGATATCTTTGTTTTGGGATAAAATTTGGGTTAACTATGATCAGTGTAATGGATCCTTCGATTGTTCCCGCGAAGGTTAGTTAAATTAGTTTTTTCTTCTTCTTCTTCCATTTGTTTATTATTTTGAGATTTTTGTCTTTTATACTTGGTGAGATCAATATCGTCGGGTCAAGTGACGTCATGGCGTCTATATGTCTACATCACCTATCTTGACGTGGCGCTTTTGTTGATGCCCTGATGGCTAACTAGCCGACGGCGGCTTCCACTTTTTTTTTTTACTTATCCTCATATTTTCCATCACGTGATTGTTCAGCGCGTGCAACACACGCCCGGGACTCAGAAAAAATTAAAACAGTCATTATTTATCCGATTTGACGACAACCATTGAATGTTCAAATGGTATAGATATCTCTATGTTGTCAATTATTTAAATACTGGTTAAGGGGTTATTCAAGTAGATATACTATAATAACAAAAATATGACTATCATCAGTTTAGTCTTGTTTATAAAAGTTAATACTAAAAACTCCACATTGTGTCCGACCGTATATATATATTTTTGGTCCAACAGAATGTTCAATCAAAAAGAGTAACAAATCACACTTGTCATCTAAGTAAAAGATGTCATGGAGACACGATGAACTTAAACGCGCGTGGGCTAAACGCGCCGTCGGCTATCAGCGGATGAGGACTTTTTTCAATGCCATTAATTTTTTTGTTTGTTTCTTCTCTCTTCCCTTAATTCTCAGTAACTTCTTCTCCTTTCTCATTAACTTCCACTCTCCTTCCTAAAAGTAAAAACGATACATAAAAAAAAGTGTTCATTGTATATATATTTAAAAATTGGACTAAAACAAGAGAGAGCTCACACATCTAAATTTTTCTCCATATTACAAAAGAACTAAAGAAGATGGATCAGTCATCATCAACGTTGCTCATAAACCAGAGAAAGTCATCATCGTCTCCGACTAGGATCCCACCTAAGCAGAAGAGGAAGTCAACGACTACGCACAAACCCATCAAAGTCCGTTACATATCAAATCCGATGAGAGTCGAGACTTGTCCTTCTAAGTTCAGAGAGCTTGTTCAAGAACTCACCGGTCAAGACGCCGCTGATCTACCACCGTCGCCCACCACTTTTACCGCCGTAGATCTCCACCGTCCGTGTGAGTCGGAGATGAACTTAGAGCCGTTGGATGGAGAGGTCCGTGGAGAGTATTATTCACCGTTGGATGAGGAAGTGTTTAATGCTCCTCAGATGTCGGCAGGTCTTTCTGGTTTTTTCTCGTCTGGATTTTACAATGTTAACGCTTTAGGAAGCATTGGTTCTCTCTGAATTTTAAACTATGAATGTTTTGTTTCGGCACTGAAACACCGATCACGAAGAATAAACCATCTATAGTTTTAGGGTTTTCATCAAAACCTATATATGGATATATTACATATATAGTTTTTTTTCTCGCGAATTATTTACGTTTGTGAGTATATATAGAAATCTTTCATTTGTTTGTGGTTTTTTTATTTTATAATAATAATCAAACCGTATTAGTTTTAGTTGGGTTTATTGGTGTAGTTATGTAATAATTAACCTCAAAATCCCAATTTGGTGGTAGTGATTTTGTGATCAGTTTAATCTCTGGTGTAAATGATCACAAACGGAAAAGAAATAATAATCCATATAGAGCTTTTAAGTTATCACGGACTTTAGTTGAACATTTGGATAGATGTATGATGTATCCCTTTTGTTTTTTAGGATGACCCCATCTCTGTATAATAGACGCAATAATACATTTATATTTTGGAAATTTGGAATGAATGATAGAAGAGTTTTGTTATTTTCTTATCATTTATTAATCACATTATTTTATATTTACAATCTACAAACACACTATCTTATGGAAATATTCGTTTGATACAAACAACATTTAATGAAAACAACAACTTATTTCGTACGAAATGTTTATCGTATAGTTGACTATTGTGATATCTTAAATTGTAGAAATATTCAACGCTTCACAATTTTTAAATTCCTCTAGAATTGTGATTTGTGAGCTATGGTTCGATGTAAAGAGAAGAAGAAAAAAAACCTGAACGATTTATGAGATAGCCATTTTCAATTCAAAAATATTTTGTTCTAAACACATGAGTTAGCATTCGCTTGGAACAATCTTATCTTCTGAGGTTTGTTTGACTAAAAAGATGACTAATGTTTTGACGCTTGTTTCGCACGGCCAATAGACCGACTCCTTTCAATTTCAATTGTCAGCAAGAACTGACACATTAATATATAATTTATTTTCTATATGTTTACTTTCTGTTTGTGATCTCTATGTTTACTTGTCACCATCTATCATATTATTACTGGTTAAGAAAACTAATTTATTATCGACTTAATGTACCTTATAGTCAATAAAGGTATATGAACCAACCAATTCCATATACATAGAGAAAACTAATATGATTTTTCTTCCTTAAGTTTCGCTGTAAATTTTTGTCAATGGTTAAGAAAAAAAAAGTAAAAAAACAATTGTATATAAGAATGTTTTTAGGGAGCATTAAAACACTTTAGCAGGACCGACAAACCTCAAGTCTCGTAATTTTCCTTCCACCTTGTTAAGTCGGTGATGACGAGACGGGAGATATTTGGGTCACTAAATGGCCGATACTAATTAATACAATATCGTTCAACAGAATTATGTCAATCTTAACCTTGTAAAAACTGTTTTTTTTTCCTCTAACTTCTTTCCCGTTGGGTTTGCCTATATTTTCGATAAATTGAGTAAATTTCACTGTTAACTAGTCGTCTATTTTCCTCCTGTGTTAAATAGTTGTGACCCGATAATCAAATTGTGACACTCAAAAAAGCAGATTTTTGAACATCATGAGAACCAAATTTTAAATTTTTTGTTTTACATATCTATCTTTTGAGGTTAACACCTCCTTGTTTATTTGTGTTGTTAATACTTATTATTAATGCCTTTATCAAATAGGCGAGCTCATTATACCCAAATCTAAACATGAGAAAGATGCTCAGAAAAATGAAGAGATAGTAGATACACAAAAATACAAAAGCAAATGTGACACCTATGAGAAAGTAAACCTTTCACTAGTTTTATTAACTTTCAAGTCCAAAATAATCTTTCATAATCAAGAGTTTATTAGCTTCAACAAAAACATTCAACTCAAAGTACAGGGGATAAACTATGGGTCTCTTTGTCATGGAGTTCCTTCACTGATAGTTCCTAATGATCTTTGCCACCGAAGAATATGTCCCCAAGGTCCCGCTTACCACCCCGATGGCCACAATGATCGAACTCAGAATCATCTGTAGTACACAACTCAGTGTTAATCTTAAGAATCCAAATACAGAAACTCATCATCCCATAATAATTTCAAGAAATTGATAACAGGACAACAACAAGGCTCAATTTATATACCTGTGTTCTTGTTGCTTTGTTCCCCATTATCTTTATGAAGCATAAAGCTGGCATTATTATTGCCTGAACCATACATACATTTATGTAAAACTGTTTTGAGTGTCACATTTTTTGAAAACAATAATGTTCTTAAGATATTAAAGAGGATGATGGAAACTAACCACTAGTATACTGAGAAGAGATCCTATAAGAGCCATCATAAGACCTGTGTGGAAAATAAAACCAATTGCAAAAAAAGACCATTAAGGAGCAAATCTAGTAAAACGACACACGAGTGAGTTCTCAACCTTTCTAGCTTAATGTTCTTACCAAAAAATGGAATAAGGAAAGCAGAACAAACAGAAGAAGCGACGAGTGCTGTTCTTAGAAGAAGAAAGCACCATATGTTCTCTGACATTCTTTCCGGTAATAGTTCTTCTATACTCCTTGCAAGTGGATTCATCAGGAGAGCGTATTTTGTAAACGGACTCACAACCTGAGAAAAGGAGAAAACAGAACCAAGATGAAGTTTTAGTGTAAAATGGAACTTCCAAAGATTATGGAGAGAAAAATAAAAACTGGTTTTGTTTTCTAACCGTTGTCCACTGTGCCACTTTTGAGAAAAATTGGTCCTGTGGCATGTTTAGTGTAATCTGAGACAAGGTAGCTTCTCCAAACATGAGATAACCCATGATTGCAACTCCTCCGTATAACAAAACACATATAATGAAACTGCAATGTAGCAACAAAACAAAAATTGTTGGTTTCAGAATTGGATTATTAAACATCAAAAGCTAATATAAGAGTAAAGTTTTTGGTTTTACCAAGTGATCACTGCTTTGTTGAATTTGGTTTTATCAGCCATGGATTGGTATATATTTGGGAACACTGAATGTCCTGAATAGCAAAACCCGTATATACCAATTGCAAACGGTATCCCGTTCCATTTCACAGCCTGCCCGGTGTGATGAAACCCAATCCCGCCCGTTGTACCGAGGAAAAACACGCTTACTGCTATCAAAGCGGTTGCGATAACTCCACCGGCTATAGAACCAAAGAAAAACAAGTGAACTGATTCAATATTCTTGACGAAAGAATTCAATCATATGAAGAAAACAAAAATGCAGTTGATTGTACCTGAGAGGTAGGAAATGATGCGTAGATCTTTCAACCAAACAGTTGGAAGAACAATGAGAGCAGTTAAGATTCCAAATAAATGCTTAGAGTCAAGTCGGAACCCGAGCAAATCCAAGGATGTACCAGGGAAAAGCCCGGTAAGGTTATCTCCTTCCAAAATGATGAATTCAACACAATATGACTACAGAAAGTGGACAGCGAATCTAGTAAGTTTAAATTATAGAGACAGAAACAAGCTCTAGATCCATGAGTAAAATTCGGCTACAAAAAATCTTCACTTACATATAGTTCTGTGTACAATAGCATCTGCACAAAAGACACATAACATTGCAGAAACCATAAGCAACTGAAAACAGAACAACTGATCAAAATAATCAAAAGGAAGATAAAATCTATGGAACCACTTACACAGATAAGAATACGACCATATTTGCCAAAAGCTGCTTCTCCAATATCAGGATAAGTGATAATGCCGGTCTTGTTCTCGAAACAGTCTTTCATTAAAGTAGCAGTGTAACAACAAATAACAGCAAATAAGAGAAGAATTACCATACTTGCCCAACCAGCTTCTTTCACTGTATAAGGTGTTGAGAGAAGTCCAACTCCAGCCATTACATTAATAGCTGCAACCAATATAGAGTTACACATGTTTTCTTAATTAGGCCAAGAATCATAATCAGTTTTTAGTTACCATTGAAAATGGTTTGAATGACGCTGCATCCATAGCCACCAATGGGCAATTCCTCAGCAAATGAGCCTTTATGAGACCAAGCAGATTGTGTAGCTGAGGCTTTGTCTGAATCATCATGCCTCTCAGGAAGCAAAGGTGCTTTTGACTCAACATCTAAATTACTTCTGCTGGCTCTATAGAAACTCGGAGGATTACTCCTGAGCGACCCGAAGATTGGTGATGCCGCAATCGTATAAGAATCAGTCGTTTCCCTAAAAGAACCACAAAACTTGTCAATGTTTCATCACAAAATCTCAAATAACAAAACTTTATGAGATGGGTTACAAGGAAAGTTTCGAGCTTTACAATTAATTACCTGAAGCTTTGAGGCCATTGAACCTGGGAAATGAAAGGTTCATCGATGTCGTCGTCACGATCAACAGCATCACCAGGAAGATCTCCGAGATCGCTTTGATCAGTTTCACTGTCGTTCTCGTACTTACTGCTGTTGTCTTCTAGATCTTCGTTATCTTCGTCATCTTCGAACGTAACGTCGGTTTTTTTCTCCTTATCATTGTTCTTGTCCTCCATATTTCGAACAAACCCAAGTAAGAATAGATCTAGAGAGTATCAAGAACCTTAGAGGATTAAATCTCACCGAAAAAGGAAAAAAAAAGATCAAATCTTTATGATTGATTTTGGTTACAGAGTGGGTTCGAGAACTTTGCAGAGAGGTGGCAAAAGACTAATAAGGAAAGCTGAGTGTCTGAGCACAAAATGTCCGTTTTTTTTTAATCAAGAATTTTACTTTTTCGAGGATTTGTGTGATTTGATTGCTCTTGTTCTCCGTCTCTCTCTGTTCGCGAGAGTTGATTGCCCCTAGTTATAAGGCGGGAAAATAGTGACGTGGCGGTGATGATAGAGACTAGAGGAAAGAGATCAAAGTTGAGAAGCAATGTTTTTAGACTTTTGATCGACGACAAGTGTTGCGTTGAGATGGTTCGATATATTGATCCCTCGTAGGGATGTGTTGCCGTAGCCGGGATCACTAGGACTTGGAAAGTTATATGTTCTAGTATTCTCCAAAAATTTAAAATAAATATTCAAAACATAGAATAATTTATAAATGCCTAGAATATTAAGAAATATATAAAGTTTCAATATTATGGAAAAATCATGTTTCTTGTAAAATATATAAAACGGTTTTTAGCCTATTGACAAAAAGAATTCATAACGCTTAGTTCCAATGATATCTATTGACAAAAGGAATTCATAACCTTTCTCTCTTTATTTCTTTCACGTTTAAGATATAAATGGCGAATGATACCATGAATGTTGCTGGATTCTTAAGCTTATTCTACCTTTTTTTTTTTTCATAGGCTTAGTACTTACTTAAACTCATTTGTTGTTCTAAATCTAAGTGTCTCGCAAGAGTCCAAAGAAGGAGATGGGAGTGACTCAAGGTCGACGAGGGAATGGGGTGTAAATGTAATCGTGTTAGTGAACATAGAAATACATTATCTCTATGTGGTGACATGTGAATTTTCTCCAAGTGTCAAACTTCCATATGCTCATTAACAATCCAATAATTTAAGCTTTTTGACAAAATTGTATTTTTTTTGGTCAATTATCTCCAATGTGGTTTTAAACAAAGATATATATTAAATAAAGATTTACATGCCTTTTCCACCTTGATATTTTGCAAATCATGAGAATCTCTTCCTTTTAATGTTGCCAGTTATATAGGTTAAAAACATATTTGCATTTCAAAAGGAATATTAAAAAAACTTAATTGTTCTGCTACATTTTGGCTTTCAAAAGTCATATTGTGAGTCTAAAACTATTAAACTGTAAACAAAGGAAAATAAAATAGTATTTATATGCTATATGTAAAATATGAAATGAATAGACTCACACTTTTTCTCTAGATCCTTAAGTTAAACTGTCACGCTTCCGGTACGTGGCTTATCGATCAGGAAATGCCAAGATACTGATCCCACCTCACAAGTCACAAGTCACGGTCTCCAAAATTTATTTCTCAATATTATCCTTCAAATTTGTTACGATATGCAAAAAAACAAGAAGAAGGAAGTTATCACAATATGGGTCAAGCTCTCAATACCGGTTCGTCCTTTCTCTTTCTCCCCCAAAATCACGTCTTTCATTGATGTTCACTTCATTAATAAAATTATCATTTTTTTGTTTGGTATACTTAATTATGGAACGAAGCAAAAGGTAAAGGAGAGGTAGACGCGAAAGACTTGGAAGCTATGGCTGAAAATTGCTACCGCAAACGCTTAGAAGAAAAAAATGACGATCAAGAATGGTCCTTTGGCGACTTCTACCGCATTGTGGCTGAAGCAGTCGAGTAAAATTCTTTTACTTGTTAAGTGTTATAATGAAACCAATATGAGTCGGAAAGGATTAGATTTGGTTATTAAACCATTTTCAATAACGATTTTCTTTCGAGTTTTTGAGACAAATTATTTAATGCTCATGGGCGGTTTATAAGTCAATGATTTAAGAAATAAAAATAAACGATAAAGACTCGAGCCATATAGTCGGCACCATGATATTATGATTATGGTAATGATATTTACATGTGATGTGATATTCGTATTTTATGTATTTGGTGCGACAGGGAAATTAACAGAAGACTCGGTGGCACTCAACTTAAGGTGCCAAGTGTTGAGAAACTACAACAAGCTTATGAGGTATTAAATTCTTTCAATTTCTATTCTTCATTATATAAGTTTAATGACACTTCTTTTGATTTGATAAAATTAGGTAAGGAATTTGTAAACATTTGGTCTCTTAACCTTTTCTAAATTTAATAACACGAAAAGAATATTAAAAATGAAATATATACTTGAGCAAAACATAATTTATACCTAGCGATTAGCGAATATGATAAGTATTGTTATGCAACGATAAACATTAAAAAATAACTTCAACGCTTTTGCCCAAATCTAAGTCTCTGTTACATAGAGAGGCTTAGACTTGGTTTACTATAAACCAAAATAAGATTTTACAATTGAATCACAATGTTTTAACCAATTGGTTTAATTACTGGGATCAAAGATTTATCATCTTCTTCGTCTCTTATACTTTTGAAACGAGCAGATACACAATCTCGGGCAGGGGAAGAAGCTATCGAAGGACGAGTTTCAGAAGCTTCTTCAAGAGGTTTTAATCGGAGTTGGGTTCACCGGCGTCGGAGGAGTAAAGGAATTTCTACTTTTCATCTTCGGAGTTCCTGCGATCGCCGTCTTCATTAAGAACCGTATAGCTCCGACGTCCGTTCCCAACGACTTGTTTATCCCCGCCATCACTTCCGCCACCGTCTTCCTCCTCGCCAAGCTCAATAAGATATGAAGTCTCTACTAATTGTTTGATCCTTTCGAGCTTTGCTTTGTTTGCTAAATTTGTATTGGTGATTTGATTATATGTGTTTGATACACGGAGAAGCTTAAAGTTTCACTCTTTGAGTTCATTTACTAGATTGATGAAAAGGAAAAAAAAATGAACTTATGTTGTTCGACAGAATGCCTCAACGAGTTTAACTCTGTTTTTTTCAGTGATTTTAACTAACGAACTTATTCGTCTAAATTGGTCCATATTTTAAAATATGAAATAAATGTCTTTGTGCTAGAGGGAAGCAAGGAGATGCTAAATATAGAGAATTCGAGGGTCTTGCTTGTTTCTCTAAATTTCAAGGCTTTCATTGGTTTGAGGATATGAACGAGTCCTTTCTTTGAATGACAAAATTAGTTTCTAAAACTGATAAGAAAAGATGAAATCTCGGAGACATTTTTTCCCTTTTAACTATTTTTTTGGCCATTAGATTTTTCTCTGTTTTTCTTTGTTTGGTTTGGAACATGGTCTAGAGAAACATTCAATCCAGTAATGCTGCAATTTGTAAGAAAAAAGTAAGCTCTTTGCCTCCGAGATTCACAGAGGCAAAAGAAAAATGACCTGTGACACATATGTTTGTTGATGATACCTTTAGGATTGTTATCTAGGTACTAATAATATACAGGTTTTTAGATAGACGTTTCCTTAGTTTAACATAATGAGCAAGGACCAAAGCTATGTTCTAAAAGCATGGGAGGTGACCGTGCGAAAGACTCAGCAAGCGAAGAAGCGGGCTAATAGCGTTTTTGGAACAGTATCGGTAGCTCCACATACAGATAATGATACTACAACTGATGATAATGACGATGAGACCACCACTAACAGGAGCAGCTTAGAGGAATTCTACCATGCCGAGAGAGTGCTTCCCAATGGGGACTACTACACGGGGCAATGGTATGATAGTTTTCCTCATGGCCATGGGAAATACCTCTGGACAGACGGCTGCATGTACATCGGTGACTGGTACAATGGGAAAACCATGGGGAATGGAAAGTTTGGGTGGCCATCTGGTGCCACATACGAAGGAGAGTTTAAAAGTGGTTACATGGATGGTATTGGGACATACACGGGTCCGAGTGGAGATGCTTATAAAGGTCAGTGGGTGATGAACCTGAAGCATGGACATGGCGTCAAGAGTTTTGCAAATGGAGATGCCTATGATGGTGAATGGAGGAGAGGTTTGCAAGAAGGTCAAGGAAAGTACCAATGGAGCGATGGGAGTTATTACATCGGCGAATGGAAGAATGGTACGATCTGTGGCAAAGGGAGTTTTGTTTGGACAAATGGAAATAGATACGACGGGTTTTGGGATGAAGGGTTCCCCAGAGGGAATGGGACCTTCAAATGGGATAATGGGAGTTTCTATGTTGGCCATTGGTCTAAGGATCCAGAGGAAATGAATGGTACATATTATCCGTCAGGAAATGAAGGGAATCTTGAATGGGATCCTAAAGATTTGTTTAATAATCTAAGTGAGTACACGATCTGCAGCGGCGAGAGGGTTCCTACATTGCCTTCACAGAAGAAACTATCTGTTTGGAACTCTTCCAAGCGGATAGAGAAACCTAGGAGGACGTCAGTTGATGGGAGAGTAAGTGTGGGCGTTGATAGAGCGTTTGAGAAGATGAATATGTGGGGGAACGAAATCGGTGAAGGAGGTGCTGATATGAGGAAGGAGTTGGATGCAGAGTTGATGAGATTGGACGCTGAAGGTCTTCAGAGCCTGAAATCGAGCCCTGTTCCTATGAAACTGCCAAAGGCAGGGAGGAAGCAAGGGGAGACGATATCCAAAGGCCATCGCAATTACGAGCTTATGCTTAATCTACAGTTAGGAATCAGGTAAAATTTGAAATTTGTTGGTATATATATGCGCATATCGAGCAATGCTTGTGTTTTTGGTGTCATGTTTAGTGATTTTATTTCCGCAGGCATTCTGTCGGAAGACAAGCTCCAGCGGCATCTCTTGATCTGAAGCCTTCAGCTTTCGATCCAAAAGATAAGATATGGAGGAGGTTTCCGCGCGAAGGAACCAAGTACACACCTCCACATCAATCTACTGAATTCAAATGGAAAGATTATTGCCCACTAGTTTTCAGGTTAGACAAAAAAATTCCTTTACCTATTTCACATTGCTACAAATCCTGTCTTACTTATTGACATGTTTTGCTTATGGTTTAATTTTCCAGGAGCTTGAGGAAGCTATTCAAAGTAGACCCAGCTGATTACATGTTATCGATCTGTGGGAATGATGCCCTTCGAGAACTATCATCCCCTGGAAAAAGTGGGAGTTTTTTTTATTTAACAAACGATGATCGTTACATGATAAAAACAATGAAGAAGTCGGAAACAAAAGTGAGTTCTTTTCAAGTTACCGGTTAGAGAGTGTTGGCTGGCTATTACCAAAACTTTTCAGATTGCAATTACTGAGCGTCTTTTTTGTCTTCTTAATGTAGGTGCTTCTGGGGATGCTTGCAGCATATTATAACCATGTTCGAGCATTTGAGAACTCTTTGGTAATCAGATTCTTTGGTCTACACTGTGTGAAATTGAATGGACCAACCCAAAAGAAGGTAGATACAAAAAATTAACACTTTATGTGGCATGGTTTTGAAACGTTTGGTTTAGTTTGGTAACTCTCTTGGTTTGCATATAATGCAGGTCCGATTCGTCATTATGGGTAATCTGTTTTGTTCTAAGTACTCTGTTCACAGACGCTTTGATCTAAAAGGATCTTCTCTTGGCCGTACAACTGACAAACCTGAATCAGAAATCGATTCAAACACGATCTTAAAAGACCTCGACCTGAATTTCATTTTCAGATTGCAGAAAGCATGGTACCAAGAATTCATCAGGTAAAAACCATTATACTTTACTCTATCCATAGTTTGTTTGTGCTTGTTTCATTTCTCATGGTTCATTGTTTACATCACAGGCAAATCGATAAAGACTGCGAGTTTCTAGAACAGGAGAGAATCATGGATTACAGTCTTCTAGTTGGGATTCACTTCAGAGAAGCTTCTGTCGCTGGAGAGCTGATTCCTTCTGGAGCTCGAACGCCCATTGGTTCGCTTTTGTCCAATCTAAAAACTACTTTTCCCATCAGCAAAAATGTATCATTCACAGAAACAAAGTAATTGTTTGTTTATCTACAGGTGAATCAGAAGAAGAATCAGGCCCTCGTCTTTCTAGAGCAGAGGTTGATGAGCTTCTTTCAGATCCCTCAAGGTAACACAACATAAGATATCAATTAACAACACTTTCAAAACTCAAAACCGAAACACAGAAACATGGATTTTGAATATGGTTGTGTTCTTGCAGGTGGGCAAGTATTAGATTGGGGACAAACATGCCAGCACGTGCAGAGAGAACGATGAGAAAAAACGACAGCGAGCTGCAGCTTGTGGGAGAGCCTACAGGAGAGTTCTACGAAGTGGTGATGATATTTGGTATAATTGACATTCTTCAGGATTATGATATCAGCAAGAAGCTTGAACACGCTTACAAGAGCATACAGTATGATCCTTCCTCTATATCTGCGGTTGATCCGAGACAATACTCTAGGCGTTTCCGTGACTTTATCTTCAAGGTCTTCACAGATGACAATTGAGATGGTCTCAAGTTGTCTCTGGCGTTTTTAGATTTCTTGATTCCCAAGTAAGAGCTCTGCAAATAGGCTACCTTGCAAATATGAAGTTCGACGAATCCCATTTCGTTTGTTCGTTTGTTTCAATTTATAGATTTTGTATCAAGCTTTGTAATCAGCTAAAAGCCATAGCAATGAATATTCTTTTTTCTTGTATACTTTTTATGTAACCTTTCATAATATGATTAAGATTTTCTTGTCTGGAAATTCTTGTAAATGAAATGATTTTAATTATCGTGGTGGTTGATTCATTTTATATTTTAACTATACATTTGCAGTATAGTGTTGTCAATGTGACGTAGTTAACATAAAAGAAAACAAGTTGCATAATTTCTTTTACAGATACTTTTCCACTAAAAATACTTCATCGACAACTACATAAAAAATTGAAGTGGTTTAAAGTTTATAGAATTTACAAATGTGATTGTATATTCTAAATTGGGAACAAAGAATATTTGATGCACCAACAAAAAGATTCGTTCAAAAACAAAAGAGATTCTTGAAAGAAACTAGAGTTTTTATTTCTCTAAAAGGTGGAAAGTTTCTTGGTCAGGTAATTAGATACTGAATAAAGACATGAAGCAAAACTTTATAAAAGATAGACAACTTTGGGCAATGTTAGTTACGTAGGTGATGATGATATCTTTTGTTTTCTTCAATAAAGAAATAAGAGTAAAAGATTCCAATAATTGTTCTAAGGTTAACACTCGCTGTTGTTGTCGCTTTATGTGGTAAACGTATAGAGAATCTCTTTGTTCTCTTCTGCCATTTGTCCCCTTACAAAATTAAATTTGCGACTCTTCAAACGCTATTTAATTATTTTAAATTGATTACGTATTCTTGAAATTGAGCCAAGCACTTGCCATTTATTTACATATTAACTACTTATTCAACATTAGATTTGTAGTCTATATTCATTCAATTGTTCTAAAGTACAATCTGTAAATAAAGACATGCGTCACCAAACGCACCGCTAAATCTTAGAAAATCGCGATCGCGTTTGAAGACAAAAGAAAGCTAATAAAACTAGCACTTTCATCAACTTTACAACAACAACCAAATAAGCGACGGCGATTAGAGAGTCCTGCGTAGTCGTGCTCACTGATCACTCTTAGCTCGTGCCGTGATCTGAGACTGAGAAAACATCACCGGTTGGGTTTTCTCTACGATTCCGGTGCACCGTACACTTCACCGCAGTGGATAAATCTCTGCTTCCATTTTGACTTTTTGAAAATAAAACTACAACAGTCGCAGAGAGATTAAACTTCGAAATCCGATCGATCGCTTTCTCTCTCGGCGTTTCTTCTCAGGAGCTTCATTCCATGGCTCTACAGTCTCCCGGAGCTACCGGAGCTTCATCTTCCGTTTCCCGGCTTCTCTCTTCCGCGAAATTAAGCTCTACTAAGACTATCTTCTCTGTTGACTTCGTCAGATCCTACTGTATTTCTAAAGGAACCAAACGGCGTAACGAACTCTCCGGCTTTCGCGGCTACAGTCCACTGCTCAAGTCCTCGCTGAGGTCTCCGTTTTCGGTGAAAGCGATCCTTAATTCTGACCGAGCCGCTGGTGATGCATCGTCTTCCTTTTCTGATCTGAAACCTCAGGTAATCGTGGTTCTCTGCAATCAGATAAAAGCTTGCATCTTTATCTGCTGTTGATCTAGGTTTTGACTTTTGCACTTTTAGTTCTGGTGTGTATATATTGGGTATACTTAAAAATTTTCATTTGCAAGAGGTTTAGTTATGGACGTTTGTTTTTATTTTGCGGGGTTTTAATTTTGTTTTGCATCGTCGCAGGTGGCTTATTTGGAAGATATAATATCGGAAAGGGGAGCATGTGGTGTTGGGTTTATTGCAAACTTGGAGAATAAGGCTACACATAAGATTGTAAATGATGCTCTTATAGCACTTGGTTGTATGGAACACAGGGGAGGTTGTGGTTCTGATAATACTTCTGGTGATGGTTCTGGTTTGATGACTTCCATTCCTTGGGATCTATTTAACGAATGGGCTGAGAAGCAAGGAATCGCTTCTTTTGATAGGACGCATACGGGTGTTGGAATGCTGTTCCTACCGAGAGATGACAACATTAGGAAAGAAGCCAAGAAAGGTGAACATAGAATAGTTGTATGCATACCACTCCAAGCTATAATTTTTCCGATGTATATAACATGTAATATTTTCCTTGCTAAGTCAATGTTTGAAACTTCTCTTCAGTGATTACAAGTATTTTTGAGAAAGAGGGCCTGGAGGTGCTTGGATGGAGAGATGTTCCTGTGGAAGCGTCCATTGTTGGCCATAATGCAAAACAGACGATGCCAAACACGGAACAGGTCTTTGTTAGAATTGTCAAAGACGATAAAGTAGACGACGTTGAACGAGAACTTTACATTTGCAGGAAGCTGATCGAAAGAGCAGTTGCTTCTGAAAGTTGGGCCTCTGAGCTCTACTTTAGCTCCTTGTCCAATCAGACCATTGTTTACAAGGGAATGCTTCGTTCTGAAGTTCTTGGGTTATTTTACCCCGACCTTCAAAATGATCTTTATAAATCTCCTTTCGCCATCTATCATCGAAGATTTAGCACAAATACTAGTCCCAGATGGCATCTTGCTCAGCCCATGAGGTTTCTTGGGCACAATGGGGAGATCAATACCATACAGGTTATGCTTCTCTTCTGGTCATTTGGTTTGTTGAAACTTAGACTAAGCTAGGTCCTTTTCACTGAAACCGGAAAAGTGTTGCAGGGGAACCTAAACTGGATGACGTCTCGAGAAGCATCTCTAAGATCACCTGTCTGGCATGGACGTGAAAATGACATTCGTCCAATTAGCAATCCAAAGGCTTCAGACTCTGCTAACCTTGACAGTGCGGCGGAGGTACGAGTCATCTAACCTCCTAACTTGTATTTTTTCTGTTCTGATGCTCTTTGTGGTATTTCCTTTTGGAGGAAAATTGAAGAGGCACATAAGTGTTTCTTGCGTTTGGAACTAAGCAATAGTCCTATTCTGCATACATAATACTTGTCTTTCTGTTGACCAGAAAAATAAACTTCTCAGACATGTAACGAGCATTTCATGAAAAAAGCAATACATCTTGCAAGTACATACATTTATACACTCTTCAGAATAACCTCAAGACCCTAAGTTATAGTCTTCTTTTTTTTTCTGCAAGAATTCAATGTGTTTTATGTTATTGTGGTGTGTGCAGCTATTGATAAGAAGTGGCCGGACTCCAGAGGAATCTCTTATGATTCTTGTCCCAGAGGCGTATAAAAATCACCCGACTTTAATGATTAAATACCCTGAGGTATTGCTTTGTGTTTGCCTTTTTAGTCTTTATGGATGTTTGCATCTTGCAAGTGCTTCCCTTATCTTCTTTCCAACTGTAGGCTGTAGACTTCTATGACTATTACAAGGGGCAGATGGAGCCCTGGGATGGACCTGCTTTGGTATTGTTCAGGTAATTTGCTTGGAGATTTTCTACCCTTGAGAATTTTAATTATGTGCGTAAGGTTTAAGCTTTCAGTTGCCCTTATTCCTCCATAAATACTTAACTAAGAATAATGAGAATTTACAACTGTTCTAGAAGGCTCGTAAGTCTTGATCACTCAGAGCTTTCCTGCTCTTTTTTTGGTGGTATCCATAGTTGTGGACGACGAGAGAGCAAATGACCCTGTTGATAATTTGTCGCTCAAAGTGATAGCTAGTTTTGCTAGCAAGTCTGTTGCATATCTTTCGTCTGCTCGCACATTCCAAAACATCGTCACCTTTTGTTTGGTGCAGTGATGGAAAGACTGTTGGAGCTTGCCTTGACCGCAATGGACTTCGACCAGCTAGATATTGGCGGACAAGTGATAATGTTGTCTATGTAGCCTCTGAGGTGCGTTTTGTCTTTTACCCCTATGTATGTGCTCTTTATCATCTAAGCATGGTGGTAATTGTTGCCAGCAGATGATTTGGCTTATGCTTGAATCTTAAGGCTTGGTCCTGACAGGTTAGAAAAACCAATTCGTTTAATCACTTTGGAGGTTTTTTCGTTTTTCTTTTTTGATTTAGTGTGACAAAGTTATACGAACTGATTTTTGGGAGAAAATGACCAAGTATAAGATAGTTTCATGGTGATCGTTTTGTGTGACATATGGAAACCGAGTTAATACTTTGTAAAGCGAGAGAATTGGTTTGGATAGAAGGGGATCTGTTACCAATCTTGTTTATATCGTGGCTCAGAAGAATTGTTAAGTCATGCCTTTATACAGGTCGGAGTTCTTCCAATGGATGAATCGAAAGTCACCATGAAGGGTCGTCTAGGACCTGGTATGATGATATCTGTTGACTTAGAGAATGGACAGGTTGGTGCACCAGATCATGGTCGATTATTCTCTTTATTTGTTAACACTGACAAATAATTTTTGTTTATGTTGCATCCCATTAGTAATATGTATATTTTCAGGTATATGAGAACACAGAAGTGAAGAAGCGGGTTGCATCATATAACCCATATGGAAAGTGGGTTAGTGAAAACCTGCGAAACCTGAAGCCTTCTAATTATCTCTCGTCAGCGATCCTGGAGACTGATGAGACCTTAAGACGCCAACAGTAAGCCTTTTTGTTTCTCTTGTTCTATGCTTCCATCATCTGCTACATGCAAATCATATGGTGATTTATGAAAACACTTAACTTTTCTTAACTGTTATTATCTTCTTGTATACTTGACATACATCTGGTGTGAGGGTAAATAAGTTGATTATTTCAAACTACAAAGTTTATCAATGGTTTTCACCAGTAGAATTCAATGGTTTGCATTTTTGACGATGATTGCTTTTTCCCGATCAAGACACTAATTTTGGCTATGATGTATCTTACTTTGATGGACTAGGGCGTTTGGCTACTCGAGTGAAGATGTTCAAATGGTAATTGAGTCGATGGCTGCACAAGGAAAAGAACCAACGTTTTGCATGGGGGATGATACTCCAGTGGCAGTATTGTCTCAAAAGCCACATATGCTTTATGATTATTTCAAGCAGCGGTTTGCTCAGGTTTGTTCACCTCATTAGAAGGGCACGATTTGAACTGGTTGTTTCCTTTGATCTAGGTTAACTGATTACATGATTTATAGAAATTAATGAACTGTCCTTGAAATGATTCCCCTTGTGGTTCTTCACATGGTGTACTTACAGGTTACAAATCCAGCTATTGACCCTCTCCGGGAAGGATTAGTCATGTCCCTTGAAGTTAATATTGGAAAGCGTGGAAATATATTGGAGGTTGGGCCTCAGAATGTTTCACAGGTCGGAGTGCCTAAATTTTGTACTGGCTTAGAATTATTTGGCTTTTGCAAGATTTTGTATTTATCAAGACTTGTGATTTCATAAGCAGGTTGTTTTGTCTGGTCCTGTGCTAAATGAACGGGAGCTTGAGGGTTTGCTTGGTGATCCACTGTTAAAATCTCAAATCTTGCCCACATTTTTTGACATTCGTAGAGGAATTGAAGGATCTTTGAAGAAGGGTCTTCTAAAACTTTGTGAAGCTGCAGATGAAGCTGTTCGTAATGGTTCCCAAGTACTTGTTCTCTCAGACAGATCTGATAATCCGGTACATACCAGTTTCCAAGTGTATGCTTTCAATTGTGATTTTAACTATATAATATGTAGATGTATGATTATCACCTTTTACAGTGTCCTCCTTTTACATCTACGTTTTGGTCTACTAACAACTATGCTCTAGGCTCTCATTCTGGACTAACAACATTATTGTCTTTTCTCATGCAAAGATTGGAACTGTTGAGGAAAAGAAAGTTAAAATGTGAAAATATAATTGCCATAAATTGTTGGTTTCTTTTTAGTGAACTGGTGGCATAGTTGGTTTCTTTATAATAAAGTGCTATTGTTGGCATCGTTACAATGGTGCACTATTATGTATTCTCGCTGTAAGTCTTTGTATGCGCTGCTACTTTCCAGTTTCCTTGAGTTATTGTAAATTTTCCCTTAAATTGAAGCTCATTTTGCTTGTGTTTTTGTGTCTCACTTGGATGATATTTTCTTTTCTATCTATCTTTACATACTTTGTAACTTCACTGTCTATTCCTGATTCAGCAGCCTATCCCTTTTTCAGGAACCAACTCGACCTGCAATTCCAATGTTGTTGGCTGTGGGTGCTGTTCACCAACATCTGATCCAGAACGGTCTTCGGATGTCAGCTTCGATAATTGCAGATACAGCTCAGTGCTTTAGTACACATCACTTTGCCTGTTTGATTGGATATGGAGCAAGGTATCGACTTTTTTCATTGAATCTTTCATTTTGTTAGGCTGTTTCTTATCGTACCAAAGCAAGTCATGTGGAATTTGTATGTTGTTTATTGTCTCTTGCGGTTCTTCATGCCAAATAATAGCACTCTCTATAATAGACTCATGTTTATTTTATGTAGTTTATAATACACCTACATTCTTAATTTTAAATTTAGGTAATGATATGAGACTGTTTTCCTCAACTGTTATACATTGCATCTATAGAAAATGATACGGATCTATGTCCATAACCAATTTCAGTGCTATATGCCCGCACCTAGCACTGGAGACGTGTAGACAGTGGCGTCTGAGCAACAAGACCGTGAACATGATGAGAAACGGAAAAATGCCTACTGTAACTATGGAACAGGCTCAGAAGAATTACCGCAAGGTCAGGACATATTAATGGTTCTAACGTTGACAAGAATTTTTTGAGTGTTGATAAGCCGTTCGATCTCTTTCTTGCATGCCTATAGTGTTTGCTAAACAGATTGTAATATTTCCCTATTGTAACACTGCTACTGTCTTTATCCGTATTGGAAGAAAGACATCCTAAGATTCTTTGAATTGCTTCCGCAGGCTGTTAACACTGGTCTTCTTAAGGTTCTCTCTAAGATGGGCATCTCGTTATTCTCTAGGTTCAGTTTCTGAACTATCTATTTCGTTTTTCGACCTTATCACTGTATCTGTTTACTTCCGATTTAACACCTGAGCTCTCTCTTTTCAGTTATTGTGGAGCACAAATATTTGAAATTTATGGATTGGGAAATGAGGTTGTGGAATTTTCGTTCCGTGGTAGTGCATCTCAAATTGGTGGATTAACTTTAGATGAGGTAAGAATATCCCCCAAAGTTTTTCATACTAAGATACTCGACTAGTTGCCTTGTTTGAGTACAAATATGTTATTGGAGCAATTTTTCAGCTATTAACTAAATACCTCTTTGATATTAAGGTTCTGGACGTCAGTTTAGATGCTAGTTTCATCTATATATGTTATAACCTTAAAGCAGCATATAATATATGCACACATTCTCAAAAATGTGTGTACTTTTTGGCTTCTGTTATAGGTTTATATGTTTGGAATTGTTTTTCTTTTTATCTTCTTGGAATTGCTTTAGTTTAAATCAGTGAAAAAAAAATTAAGGCAGTAACTGTACTTTTCTCCCTAAATTGTTTGTGAATACCTGCATGTCAAAGGTTCTGATAAAAGTCTGAGTTCTCGTCTACTGTTGAATGCTTCTCATATTATATGTTCTTCGAATGCAAAATAGTTTATATTACAAAACGATGCTATGGGCCTCTAACTCGTAAGTGCTATATTTTGCAGCTGGCTAGGGAGACGTTAACTTTCTGGGTGAGGGCATTTTCTGAGGATACAGCCAAACGGCTAGAGAACTTCGGTTTCATTCAGTTTAGGCCTGGAGGTACTTTTCTGGACTGGAAATGCATTTGGTAATGACCTTGCATGTCTATGCACAAATACATACTCTCCTGCCTACAAAAAAAACGTGTATCATACGTACAACTATGTCTAGTTAAGTAGAGCTTTTGAAGTGTTTATTTTCTTACATAAATGTTGCATATGCACAGACACATTTCCTCTACACTATTTTACTGTCCTTTTAGTGGATTAAATTGCTACCATTCATTATCCCTATAAAGCTTTCCAGTATTATCTCTAATTTAGTATATTTTGTTATATGAAAGGTGAATATCATGGAAACAACCCAGAAATGTCTAAATTACTTCATAAAGCCGTCCGCGAAAAGAGTGAGACAGCCTATGCAGTCTATCAGCAGCATTTAGCCAACCGTCCTATTACGGTGAGTGCTATAATCTCATCTTCAAATCTGATTGTCTGTTTTCTGGAACAAGTGAATATGATTCTTTGTATATTCTTGTTGTAGGTTTTCCGCGATCTTCTTGAGTTCAAAAGTGACCGTAACCCTATCCCTGTTGGGAAGGTTGAGCCTGCTTCCTCTATCGTGGAACGGTTTTGTACAGGTGGAATGTCTCTTGGAGCAATCTCAAGAGAAACTCATGAGACAATTGCTATTGCAATGAACAGATTAGGAGGAAAATCCAACTCAGGGGAAGGAGGCGAGGTAGTTGTTCATTGTCTAGTTCAGATCTTGTTCAACTTCAAAACGCATTTACCTAGCTAAAGATTCACCGTCTATCTTGCTAGGATCCGATCCGCTGGAAGCCGCTAACAGATGTTGTTGATGGGTATTCTTCAACTCTGCCACATCTTAAAGGTCTTCGAAATGGGGATACGGCTACAAGTGCTATTAAGCAGGTACTGGAAGTCAACTTGACTTGTGGACATTTCATATTTTCATGTGTACAGTCTTGCTTACTCTAAGGAAGTTATTGGGAATTCTTTTGTTGTCTTCATAGACATTATCAATTTGTACTTTTCTAATGATTTCCAGTTTTCAAAATGACCTTTTATATTATCATAGGTTGCCTCAGGGCGTTTTGGTGTCACTCCGACGTTTTTGGTTAATGCGGACCAGTTGGAAATTAAAGTTGCTCAAGGGGCGAAGCCAGGTGAAGGTGGCCAACTTCCTGGGAAAAAAGTCAGCGCATATATTGCTAGACTTAGAAATTCTAAACCAGGAGTTCCGCTTATTTCTCCACCTCCACATCATGATATTTATTCCATAGAGGATCTGGCACAGTTGATCTTTGATCTCCATCAGGTATTTTACTTTGGCTGTAAATATATTGCCAACTTTAGAATCTGGGCTCCCTCTTAACAAAAAATTATAATCAGGTCAACCCCAAGGCAAAAGTGTCAGTCAAGCTTGTATCAGAAACTGGAATAGGAACAGTTGCCTCCGGAGTAGCGAAGGCTAATGCCGATATCATACAGGTATGCACATTCTTTCAGAGTTTGTGAGAAATTTGAAATTGGAGAATTGTAAATATTTATTCAAATTATACAATTCTGTGGGGGCCATGCTATGGCAAGATATTGGCTAATGACGATTCTTATTCCATTTCTCAAAACAATTATGTATATGGTCAATTGTGTCTATGAATTACTGAAACATAGTTATACTTATACAATTATGGACTTTTGAAACATATGATGCTTCGTTGTTTACAGATATCAGGATATGATGGTGGAACTGGAGCCAGCCCTATAAGTTCCATTAAGCATGCTGGTGGCCCGTGGGAGCTGGGACTAGCTGAAACCCAGAAGGTATATTATATAACTTCGTCGTGAGAATATGTTTTTCATTTTAGTTTGCCCTGGTATCAGCTTCAAATTTCCGTGTAGTCTCTTATTAACTCCTTGATGTCTATTGATAGCTAAGCTTCATTCTTTTGCAGACTCTCATTGGAAATGGACTAAGGGAAAGAGTTATTATCAGGGTTGATGGCGGATTCAAAAGTGGTGTGGATGTGTTGATAGCTGCAGCTATGGGCGCTGATGAGTATGGTTTTGGTACTCTGGCAATGATTGCCACAGGATGTATCATGGCTCGCATTTGCCACACTAATAACTGCCCCGTTGGTGTTGCCAGTCAGGTAATTTGGATTCTCTTCTTACTTGTTATTGTATATTTCCCCAATGTATAACCAATTTCCACTAAGATTTCCCTGAATTCGGTTACAGAGAGAGGAACTGCGTGCACGTTTCCCCGGTCTTCCTGGTGATCTTGTCAACTTCTTCTTGTATATTGCAGAGGAGGTAATCTTCAGGAATATTTTCTCTTATACAAAAGTTCATTGATTTTAACACTAATATTTCATCTAATTTTTGTAGGTGAGGGGCATATTAGCTCAGCTGGGATATGAAAAGTTGGATGATATAATTGGGCGGACAGATTTGCTAAAGGCTAGGGATATCTCGCTCGTGAAAACTCATCTCGACCTCAGTTATCTCTTATCTGTAAGCAGACCAGAGCTGTGTTTATCGTTTTTCTAGTGCATATGCCTACCCGCAAGTTGTATCTGTGTAGATCTCATTCCTTCTCCAAATTTGCAGTCTGTTGGGCTACCAAAACGAAGCAGTACTTCCATTAGGAAGCAGGAGGTTCATTCAAATGGTCCTGTTCTTGATGATACTCTACTTCAGGATCCAGAGGTAACACATTATGCAGCTTATGCAAAAATCTGAAAAAACCCTTCTTTACTCGTTTAAGTACTCTTCTACATATGCAACTATGCAAGTAAGACTCTTAATACTTACTTTTTGGTTATTTCCCAGATAATGGATGCAATTGAGAATGAAAAGACGGTTCACAAAACCATGAGTATATACAATGTAGATCGTTCTGTTTGCGGTCGGATTGCTGGGGTGATTGCGAAGAAATACGGAGACACTGGTTTTGCTGGACAACTGAACCTAACGTAAGACAATGTTATGAGACAGTAAACACGTAACAAACTTTAAATATATATGTAATGAGAACATGTTTTAAACTTACACGTTCCACTCTGTACCTCTATAGGTTCACTGGAAGTGCTGGCCAATCTTTTGCATGTTTCCTAACTCCTGGAATGAATATACGTCTTGTGGGTGAAGCCAACGACTATGTGGGAAAGGTATGTCTCAAAATCACAGTTTTCTTTCAAAAATATTTTTGATTAATGGATTAATGGTCTCTAAATATACTGTTTTACCTCAAGGGAATGGCGGGAGGTGAAGTTGTGATATTACCAGTGGAATCGACTGGTTTTCGTCCCGAAGACGCAACTATTGTAGGAAACACTTGTCTGTATGGTGCAACTGGTGGTTTATTATTTGTCAGAGGCAAAGCAGGGGAGAGATTTGCGGTTAGAAACTCTCTAGCTCAAGCTGTTGTTGAAGGCACTGGAGATCATTGCTGTGAATATATGACTGGTGGTTGTGTCGTTATACTTGGGAAGTAAGTAGAACTCTTTTTCTCAGCCTCTAGCCCTAAACCAAAACCTAGAACTTAAGAGTGTCTTAAACGCCAAATATCTTAATAGTTTCTTTCTGAAAATTGCAGAGTTGGTAGAAATGTAGCCGCTGGGATGACAGGTGGATTGGCATATATCCTTGACGAAGACAACACTCTCCTCCCTAAGGTTAAACATCACAAATTATCTTGAAGATATTTTCTTTATTGTTTGTGAAACATTGAAATGAATCGCATTGAACAACAGATGAACAAAGAGATAGTGAAGATCCAAAGAGTGACTTCACCAGTGGGACAAACACAGCTTAAAAGCCTGATCCAGGCTCATGTGGTAACTACCTAATTCCCTCTTTCCTTTCTCTTATCGGGTCCTATTCGTCTAAAATCATCTCACGGAGTCGTTTTATTATCATAGGAGAAAACGGGAAGCAGCAAAGGGGCAATGATTGTGGAAGAGTGGGATAAGTATCTAGCAATGTTCTGGCAACTTGTACCTCCGAGTGAAGAAGACACACCTGAGGCTAACTCAGACCACATCCTGAAAACAACCACAGGAGATGAAGAACAGGTTTCAAGCACATTAGCAGAGAAGTAAAACCTACACATTTGATCGTGGTTTCCTCTTTGTACAGTCAAAGTCGTGGTGGAGGAGATAAGTAAGTCTCTCAGTTGCTGAGAACATAACAATTTACAAGTTCACCACTTGATTTTGATGTGGTTTTAATTCGTTCTGGACTCGCTTATCTTTTGGTTTACTTCGTCCCAGTCACGTTAGTAATAAAACGAAATCCAGCATGCTTGTACTTTGTATGGAAACATCATTAGTCTTCCGATTCCCGATTATTAAGAAAGGGTTTTCGATTTTTATCCATTGTTTTTTTTTTACTAGGATGCTTAATTTGGTTTCTCGTGAGTTTGTAGTTAATTAATCGGTATAGAAAATTTAGTTTACGGGATTTAGAATGGATGTTAAGAAGAAAAAAAGTTGGTTAAACTTAGATTCGATTTTGGTTTTTATTATCAGGATTAATATTTGGTTTGATTTTACGGACCACTTTACTTTGATTAGTCCGAACCTGTTTGATTTTCTCTGGTCAAATTATTGTTGTTCTCTCCACATCTACATTCCATATTTGTAGATTTGGAATTTTGGGATATATGAAAGAAAAAAATGATCGTCTCTTATTTGACTAGAACAAAATATAGTTTTTGTGTATCCACAGACCAAAGATTTGTATTGTGCGAGTATTTTGATTTACTTCTTTTTCAAAAAAAAAAAAAAAAAAA
>Ga0041059_1000784_pt1 | contig 24865 bp, 22 predicted proteins | sample AraColnosormetaG_FD_56232 | JGI IMG/M metagenome (GOLD analysis project Ga0041059, IMG submission 56232) | Arabidopsis roots microbial communities from North Carolina, USA - Col MF nosort | ecosystem: Host-associated > Plants > Roots > Unclassified | place: USA: North Carolina | collected... | reverse complement strand
CCAAAAAAATATAGCTCAACATAAAGTTCACTACATAAATCCTTATTTTCTCAATATATCATTTTATATAATTTTTGTTCATTACTTTACATGGTATAAATTTTATCGATTTATATTCAATTAGGTAATATAATCTTTTATTTTTAATAATATCATATTTAAAGCATGATGATACGCGATATAATTTTTTGGATAAAAGTAAAGACGCGATATGATTATTATGTGTTCAACATAATGTACATAAGATAAAATTTATTTAAATCTATTAATTTTTTTTATAAAATCAATTTGAATGTGTATGTGACATTGGGACATCATCTAGTTTATTTTGAAATATATGTAATTAGGTAGTATGAAACTCTTTTAGACAATAAAAGGTAGTATGAAACTCTTTCTGACTTTGGTTTTTAAACAACCCATATATGTCTCTTGTAAATTTACTTTCAAGGTTGGTTTGAACTCTTATTTCAGTGCAACTGGTTGGTTTTTGGTTGGTTAGATTTTGTTTATTAAATGTCGGCCCATTAGTTAGATGGCAAAAACCATGGGCTTAGTAGAATTCTAATCTATAAGTCCAAGCCTCTTTTTGATAAAAGAATAAATAGAAAAAAAATGTGGCTGCTGGGATTCGAGCCCAGGTCTCCACGGCCACAACGTGGAATTCTTACCACTAAACTACAGCCACTTTGTTGGTTTGAAGCATCAAGAAACAAATACAAAACAAAAACTATCTGATGATAATGGGCCATGGCACGTGACCCATTGAATGAAATCAGCAAAACGCAGCGTTTTAGGTTCGAGTTCGTTTTTTTGCGTTGTGCTCTGTTTCTTCCCTTCTCTCTCTATCCAGTGCGTTTCTCCACAATCCTTTCGCCTTCTTCTGCCGAAATTTTGTCTTGCCCAAAAAACACTAAAAAACCGAATAACGCAAACTACTAAAAAGCTTCAACAAGATTGAAACTTTCTGCTTCTATTGATTCTAATCATCTCTCTTTCACAATACCCTAGTATCAATTTCTCCTTTTGACTCTCTCGGTTTCTAGAGATTATTTGTCTTCCATCTTCAAATCCAAACCAAGCTTTAGAGGTTTCGACGACTCTCTAGCCGCCGCTTTTTCTTAAACAGAGAAGACTTCAAGAGGTTCGAGAAAGTTTTCTCTTTTTAATTGGGATTTTTTTTTTATTGTATAGAGGAACTGATGCTGGCATTGTGCATGTGCTTTGTTCAATCCTGATTCTGTATTGAAATGTTTTGATTTAATTTGCGTTTGGATTCTTTGGTGATTAGAGATGGGGCAATTCTAATTTAGGGTTTTTGTTTTTTTGATTGTTGCAGAGACAATGTGTTATGGTTTTGGACTTCTTTCGAAACAATCGTTTGCTCTGTGATCGTAGTTCTCCTTAGCTCACGCGGCATCACCGAGGTACACTTCCTAAGATCTCTTATTTTATTTGAAAGTTAATTAGAATGTTTTGTACTGTTGTTCGTGGAATGTTTTGGCATGTATATGTATGTGTTGTGGGTTTAGGATATTTTAGTTAACTTTTGAAGTGTATTCAATGGAGTTCTTAATCTTGGTTACTTGAGTTATGTAGTTTTAAGTTCCCTTCTGGTGCTAGAAATTATCCTTGTAATTGTCAAAGATTGTATTTTTTAACATTAGTGTAAGGATGGAGTAGACTGGTTTAAGCTTTAGTACAAGGATTATATTCCGCCAATTTGTTCAGTTTTTCATTTATCCTATAGTGTTTTAGATAGTTTCCGTCGAAGAATTAATAGGAACTACTTGGTGTAGGTTTTAGTATGCTTGAAGCTTATGAGATGCATAGGTTTTGACGTTATTTGCAATCCCTCTAGATTTCCACAGTTGTCTCACTGTAATTTTCCAGAGAGTAGAACTAACTGAAAAATCTCCCAGGATCTTATTTTCACTTCTCTTGTTGGTTGAAAGTATAATATCTTCATGATGTTTTTTTATTTTTCTATTCATGTTCTAGCTGTTGGATTTGCGTTGATGATTAACGTCAGTGTCTGGCAAATTGACAGGGTCTTATGGCTCTTAGGAAAAATACTCCAAAAGGCGATTCAGTTTCACTACCTATGAAGCCTTTGAATTTCTCCAGAAAATTGCCAGGAAATGTGCAGATTCCAGACCCTGATATTGTTCAAAGTGTTGCGCCTAACATTGATCTAGACCTCCGGGAAGTTTACTTTTTGATGCTCCACTTACTTTCATCTGGGCCGTGCCAGAAAACTTATGCACTGTTGCGGCATGAACTTCTTGAACATGAGCTTCTTCCTAGAAGATATCATGCTTGGTACTCGAGGAGTGGATTGCCTAGTGGGGATGAGAATGATGATGGCAATTCCTTTCCTTTGAACTATACTGAGTTGGCTAAGAGGTAACTAACAGTGTTACTCTCACCGTTTGTAGTACTAGTGTGAATTTTAAATTATTTTTCAAGTGAAGAAGTTAATATGTCATTCATTTCTCCTAATTCTGTATTTTCTAATTTGTTAATGACTGGGTTTAGGGTTCTTCTCACCAGAAATATTTAACTTGTTTCATGGCATTGTATGTGCACTTCCAGGTATTCTCATGTAAAAAAAGATCACCTGGTGGAGCTTCTAAAGCAATTGGTCTTTGTTTCAAATAGGCCTAATCCCTCACGAGGGATCGGTGATGGAAATAAAATGATTGGAGCTGGGGTTCCAACACTTTTAGGCACTGGCTCGTTCTCCCTTTTGAGCTGTAGGTGATTTCTAGAATTTGTTATTTTATTGGCACGTTTAACTCACTCACATGCACATACATAGACTCATACATACATATGCTTGCATATGTCTATAATAACATATTAATACTACTAAGGTCTCTTATAAATTATTTGGGGATTCTTTAGCATTTACTAAATTCTCTTTGAAAATCTTGATTTGCTATTAAGCTACTTCGTTTGGTTTTTCAGCTGACAAGGAAATAGTTGGAAGTGATCTCAAACCACCACCTATTGGCATGCGTTGGCCTCATATGCATGCTGATCAGGTTCGTGGTATTAGTTTGAGGGAAATTGGTGGTGGTTTTGCCAGACATCATCGTGCCCCATCAATTCGAGCAGCATGTTACGTCATTGCAAAACCATCGTCAATGGTACAAAAGATGCAGAACATCAAGAGGCTACGTGGACACAGAAATGCTGTGTACTGTGGTATGATATTTAATTGTTTAGGGATGAAATTTTTAGTGTCAAGTTCCATTACTAAATAATAGACTAATCATTTAGATGAACTGGATACCTGAAGCTATCTTTAAATGCTGCAGCTATATTAGATCGCTCAGGAAGGTATGTAATCACTGGTTCAGATGACCGCCTTGTAAAAGTATGGTCGATGGATACTGCATACTGCCTGGCCAGCTGTCGAGGGCATGAAGTGAGTTCCAAGTACTTTGTGAGAATGCTATCATTTTGTTACTGTATCTTTAAGTGGTGCTTAAAATTGTTTTTGGTGCATTTGTAAGGGTGACATAACTGATCTTGCTGTGAGTTCGAACAACATTTTCATAGCATCCGCATCAAATGATTGTGTGATCCGCGTTGTAAGTTTCTTGTATCGTCCTCTGTATATGATTGACTTCCACATATTAGCCTCTTGATGACTTCACCCATCTGGATTTTTGTAGTGGCGATTGCCAGATGGCTTACCAGTTTCTGTTCTCCGTGGACATACTGGAGCTGTTACTGCTATTGCCTTTAGTCCCAGACCTGGATCCCCGTACCAGCTTCTCTCGTAAGAATTCTTCCTTCTTTTTTGGCATCATGTACGCTAAATGTTGCATTATTTTCCCTCTTAATAAATCATTATGTTTTGTCACTTGTTTTCACACTATTGGTTTGGTGTTTGCCTATGTTATTGTTTTGTGATTTTGAATCAACTAACCTTGTGGTCACAAGCTGCAAAGTTAAATGCACTCTGATTCATACACCCTCAGATGGAATTTATTATTTAAGCTGTGGATTCTATCTCTGCTATTTCATAACTCGTGTCTTTATGTTGTCTGGAGATTCTATTTGTGTGTTTGGAAAAGGTGCTTTATTTCATTGGTATCTTTATAAGCTGAGCCTTTGTTATATCTCTGCAGATCGTCTGATGATGGTACATGTAGGATATGGGATGCCCGGGGAGCCCAATTTGCTCCCCGGATATATGTCCCTAGGCCTCCTAGTCCTGATGGTGATTGCTTTACGTTCATAGTTAAATTATTTTGCGTTGACTTATTGGAAGCTGTAGGACTGACTTGGGAATCCTATTCCAGGAAAGAACAGTGGCCCTTCTTCTAGTAATGCTCAGCAGAGTCACCAAATCTTTTGCTGTGCATTCAATGCTAGTGGATCTGTCTTTGTCACTGGCAGTTCTGACACTCTTGCTAGAGTATACTCGGTACTGAAAAATGTTTTCTGACTGCATCTTGGTTTGAGTCAAATATTGCAAATCCACATAAGGTTTTTGCCAAATTAGGATTCACTTAATTTACAAAAGGTGTTTTCTTTGGTTACAGGTTTGGAGTGCTAATAAGACCAATACTGATGATCCAGAGCAGCCAAATCATGAGATGGATGTTCTGGCTGGACATGAGAATGATGTTAATTATGTTCAGTTCAGGTTGGCTATTCACTTTTGAAATTACTTTTCTCATGAGATCCTAATTGTCTTGATCCTATTCATTTGCTGTTGTGCTTTCCAGTGGTTGTGCTGCGGGGTCTAAATTTTCTGTAACTGACTACTCAAAAGACGAGAATGTTCCAAAATTTAAGAATTCCTGGTGTGTGTTCTCTGCTGCAACTAGATAATCATGCAACTACTATTAACTTTTCACCTTTTTCTAATGTTTTTTTTTGTTTTTGACATGGTGTCTTTTCTAGGTTTTGTCATGATAACATAGTTACATGCTCTCGTGATGGTAGTGCAATCATTTGGATCCCAAGATTACGGAGATCTCATGTAACATTCAGTTTTGCTAAGATAACTGCGACTTTAATAGTTTATTTACATATTGTATATTTTCATAGGAGCAGAAAATCAGATCTTTACTTGTGCCTTTCAGGGAAAAAGCTGCCGATGGACACGAGCATATCATCTCAAGGTTCCACCTCCGCCCATGCCCCCTCAACCTCCTAGAGGGGGGCCACGTCAAAGGATCCTACCTACACCCCGTGGGGTTAACATGATTGCTTGGAGTCTGGATAATCGTTTTGTCCTTGCCGCTATTATGGGTAATACTATTTTGACACTCTTAATGGCTATGAGTTTATCCAGGTCGATTTCTAGAACGCTGCACTCTTTCTAACTAGAATCAATTTGTATGTTAAAGATTGTAGAATATGCGTGTGGAATGCCTCTGATGGTAGCTTGGTACATTCTTTGACTGGTCATACAGCATCTGTGAGTGCTTGATCCCTTCTGTATATTTCTCTTTCTCTCTTAAGGCAGGTTTGGGAATTGCAAAAACTTTTGACCTGTGTACGTTAAAGAAGAAAAAGCAAGAAATTTCTGCCCATGCCTAAAATAATGAAAAATCATAATTCTGTTAAGAAGACCATAATGCTCTGCATTATTTCAACCATAAGTTAATTTCTTTTCGTTTTCTGGAAACACTCCCAAGTCCCAACTCTACTTAATGTCATTTATGCCTTGTTATAGTCTGTAAAGTATGACTAGTAAAGTTAGTCTGGTTTCTGTTTTAGTGTTCCAGATATGATTTCCTCTTTGTTCCTTGTATTACCGTTATCAACATGTTACTTTTTGATTGTAGACATATGTTATGGACGTCCATCCATTCAATCCTCGTATAGCTATGAGTGCTGGCTATGATGGAAAAACAATAGTGTGGGATGTAAGTTTTACCTTCCTCACTGTCTAAACCCTTCTTCTTCAGCATCTATATTACTAAAGCACTTGTTCTCTTCCTCTAGATATGGGAAGGCATACCTATACAAATATACGACATTTCACACTACAAGTTGGTTGATGGGAAGTTTTCACCGTAAGCAAATAGGTTTTGGGCTGTACTCCTTATGCTCCTACTCCATCAGATTGCTAATCTGTATCTTCATAATGTAGGGATGGAACTTCAATTATACTTTCAGATGATGTGGGCCAATTGTACATATTAAGTACTGGCCAAGGGGATTCTCAAAAAGACGCTAAATATGATCAGGTACCAATATAACTTCAATTGTGGAGAAAGCTTCATTACTGTACTTCAACTAATTCCGTTAATCGGAGAGGACAATATCTCCTTTCTATCAAAACATTCAATAAACATTAAAGATCTCTGTGTATAGGGTTTAAACCAATAAAACCGTAGAGAAGATATAGGAAACATTCACATCCATACATTCCTACTAAACATTATAGAAATATTTTAGTTCTACTTGCCCCAGTTACCTCCTCTAAGCTAGCTGGCTTCATCAATATCATATGCAAAAATAGAATTTTCTTATATCTGCTCTGTGCATCTTGCAGTTCTTCCTGGGGGATTATCGTCCATTAATTCAGGACACATATGGTAATGTCCTTGACCAGGTAAGGAGCTCATCTTTTCTTCCCCTTCGAGTGGTTCTACTTATAATGTAATCACTAATTGGCATTGGAAAACTTTGATTCAGGAATCTCAGCTTCAACCTTATCGCCGAAATATGGAGGATCCTCTTTGTGATTCAGGTTTTAATTTCTTTTACTATGATTCTAAATGCTTTGTGGATCCTTCCACTTAGGATAAGCATATTTTATTCACTCTCTATTGTTCTGCATTTTAGGGATGATTCCATATGAAGAGCCATATCAGACCACGTTTCAGAAACGGCGACTCGGCGCCTTAGGCAAAGAATGGCGACCATCTTCTTTGAAGCTTGCTGTCGGGCCAGATATCACTTTAGATCGAGATTACCAAATGCCACCTCTGGCAGATCTAGACTTAGCCGAACCGTTGCCAGAGTTTATAGATGTAATGGAGTGGGAACCAGAAGTTGATATCTTAAGTGATGAAAACGACTCTGAATACAATGTGCCAGAGGAGTATTCGTCTGGAAAAGAGCAAGAATGTTTAAATTCTTCAACCTCTGGTGAGTCAGGTTCCAGTTCTGGTGAAAGCTATGAGGATGATGATCATCAGAATAGCCTTAGAAGATCCAAAAGGAAAAAACATAAGAAAGAAGTGAGTATTTTGTAATATTGCTTTGATCTTGTGCCTAAATAGGCTTCTAATCCCTTTTAACCTCTTTACCAGGCTGGGATCATGACTTCTTCGGGTAGGCGTGTCAAAAAGAGGAACTTTGATGAGCTTGAGGGAGCTCCAAGCAACAAAAAACGTACCAGAAAATCTAGGAGTGGTCGTAAAGAATCGAAGAGGAAATCTTCAAAATCTAAATCGTCTAGACCTAGGCGAGCAGCTGCACGAAATGCTCTCTCTTGGTTTTCTAAGATTACAGGTACATCTAAAGATGCAGAAGAGGAGGAAGTCTCTGAATTGAGTGATTCATCAGAAAGTGAATCGACAACACAAGACTCAGGTACTGGGGATAGTGAACTTGAAGTAGCTTTGTTAAATGGGCATGGGAAGCAATCGAAGGGGAAAACTATCCTCGTATGTGATTCTGATGATGGGGCTCAACAATGTGATATCAGAGAAACTCATACTGCTGAAAGGAGGAGATTGGTTCTTAGATTTCCTGTTAGGAATTCAGATAAGCTTACCTTACTGGAGAACCTACCTGGATCATCTTGTGATGTTCCAAGTCCAACTTTAGGGAACGGCTGTACTGAAGACTCGAGGATTCCTGGGAACCAATTTGAAGGGCTAGATGTAAGTAAAGTCAAATGGGGAATGGTTAAGGCTCGTACAACAAAGCGAATAAGAGGTGAAGCAATATCATCGCATGAACTTATGGGCTCTGACCCGGAGGGAAAGGAAAATAATGTTAAGGAAGACTCAAATCACCGTGGAAATGGTGTTACAGCACCTAGTTGTTTGGAATTGAAAACAGATATAGATGACATGGCAGTTGACACTGACACGGTGATCTCTAATGGTTTGCCAAATGGTGGGAAGCGATATCCAGAACTGGATGGGTCACCAAGTCGAGTGGCTGATGACAAGGCCTCTAATAGTTCTCAAAATGTAACCCACCGGCACGATCTAATAGATAGCCTTCCACCAATCTCAACGACATTGAAGATACGCTCCAAGAGAGTTTCAAGGGCTCCGGATACATCTTTGAGGCAAGAAGGAAAATCCTTATCAATAGATCAAGAGACTGGTGGCTCTGATGCATTAAATGATGGTTTTGAAGATGCTAAATGTGATTTGACATTGGACTGTCAAAAGGATGGTGTGGTTGGGACAGAGATATCTCTGCGAAATGATTGTGTTCTGGAATTAAATCCTCAGATCTGTGATGCGCTCTCAATTGCTAATGATGTTCCTGTGTCACACTCACATCCTAAACGGATGTTTGATTTTGTCTATAGACGAAAGTCACGGAAGCATAAGAACAACTTAGACAGGGATGCTGCTCTTACTAAAGAAGTCAGTCCAGGTTCTTGTAGTCAGGATCATGGTAGTGGCTCTAAGTCCCATGAAGGTGCCTCTAATGGGTTCCATGGGACTGAGTTGAATGGATTAGAGAAGTCGGAAGGCAGTTTGACCCACATCCAAGATAAAATAAGTGATTCACGTGGAAACCAAAACTCTCAGGAAGAATTGAGATCCGCTTCTGGAGCAACACTTCGGTTGAGATCCACAAGAAATAGAAAGTCTACTTATCCCTTTAGTGAAACTAAACCTATTGAAACAAAGAAGCCTCAGCAGTTAATAGAAAATGTATCCTGGTTGACATTATCGATACATGAAGAGGGTTCTCGTTATATTCCACAAATGGGGGATGAAGTTGCGTATTTGCGACAGGTAAGTTTTGAGGGTAATCTTATCTGTTGTTTCGTTTAGTCGACCTTTGGTATCAGTTCTCTTATCTGCGGCTGTTACTCTTATCTTTCAGGGGCATCAAGAATACTTAAACTTTAGCTCCCTGAGGGAAGTGGCTCCTTGGACATCAATAAAAGGAGGAAATATAAAGGCTGTAGAAATTTGTAAAGTGGAAAGTCTTGAATATGCAACTCTGCCTGGTTCTGGGGATAGCTGCTGCAAAATGATACTTAAGGTCATCGATCCAAACTCCGAAGTGTTCAACAAAGCTTTCAAACTTACGTTGCCTGAAGTGGTGACGTTTCCAGATTTTCTTGTGGAAAGAAGTCGGTATGAAGCAGCAATACAGAGGAACTGGACTTGCAGGGACAAGTGTAAAGTTTGGTGGAGAGACGAAGGCGAAGAAGATGGTAGTTGGTGGGAAGGACGGATTCTAGCTGTGAAACCCAAATCACCTGATTTTCCTGATAGTCCGTGGGAGAGGTACACAGTTAAGTACAAGAGTGACCCTGCCGAGACACATCTTCACAGTCCCTGGGAGCTTTTTGATGCAGATACCAAGTGGGAGCAGCCTCACATTGATGATGAGCAACGAAACCGTTTGCTCTCGGCCTTAACAAAGTTAGAGACTTCAGACAAGAGAACCCAGGTATGTGATCCTAATGAATATAATATCTCATGGTGTTAAATCTAGCCTATCCTCCCCACCAAATTCAGACTTCACCCAAAGAGCTTAGGCCCATGTTTACATTAGCTTAGTTGGTTTATAGATCACATTCTAAAGCTTAGTGGATTAAGACACAACATTATCCCAAGAACTAACAATATTGATATAATGTGGGCTAATTTGTTTCAGGATTCTTTTGGCCTCCGAAAACTGAACCAGACCGTGGGAAATTCCAGCTACTCCAACAGGTAAATTTCTACAACCCTGGAAGAGTCTTTGGTGGAGCCAAAGCTGACATGGTTTTGTTCTATGGATTCATTCTGCAGGTTCCCAGTTCCTTTGTCTCTTGAAGTAATCAGATCAAGGCTTGAGAACAACTATTACCGAAGTGTGGAAGCATTACGACACGACGTATCAGTTATGTTGTCCAATGCAGAGACTTTCTTTGGTCGAAATAAAAGTGTAGCAGCCAAAATCTCAAATCTCTCTAACTGGTTCGACCGGACGCTACCTTCTTCGTAGCTTATCATCGCGCCTATGTAGATAAACTGATGTTTTTTTTTCTCATGTTTCCAAATTATTTAGTTAGGTTTCCTGCAATTCTTTAAAAACTCTGGTTCTAATGGCAGAAGAGAATTTTAGGGGATTTTTTTTCCTTCAGTTAGAAAATTTTAGGTTTAGGGTTTAGTTGGAGATAATCTTTTTCTTTTTGAAATTGTATGTAAAGAGAAATTGGAGGAGAGGTCAAAAACGTTTGATGCTTTGGAATCATCTTCTGTTGACTGACCAACCCCAAATTTGAGAATCATTTCTTTTTCTGCTAATGGTACAACAACAGATGAAATTGTTGACATTACATGTGCAAATATCCAGTCTACAATAGATGATCAAGACAAAAACAGTATAATTGCAAATATTTTTGACAAAAAATTGATGAATACTAAGAAACAACGTTTTTATAGAAAGTCTGGACGATTTGGTTGCTCTAGACAGTGGTAGTAAACTGAGTGATAGATATTGCTAGGTGTTTTTGAAACACTGTCAAGGTTAAGCTCCAATGAAATCAGTCAGTGATTATATGTTGATGACCCTCTCTCAAGGTTTGTTCTATAGTCACCAATTACAATTGTTTCTTCTTGGTATTGATATTTTGAGTTTTGTGTGTTTAGGATAGCTGATAGGCTTTTTTGTTAGTTTTATTTGATGGACTATTGTTTTTCAGTAGGTCTTTAACAAAGTTTTCTTCTGCTACCAGGTCACCTTTGTCAACTCCATAGCCACATTTTAAGGAGTGAAGAACCAGAAAGAATGAACACGATAATGTGAAGAACCAGCTATATATTTGTTTGTCTCTCTCATAATAATCTGACAAAATTTTTTTTGTAGAATCTAGCAAAATAATATTTTTTGAAAAATAAAAATATCTCCAAATAAATCTGAATCATAATACAATAACTAAAAATTATCAAAATAAAAATAAATAAGACTGCACTAAAAAAGGATTCTGGTGGATAGTTGGGCTTAGCCCATACAAGATTACGGTCCATGTGGTTTAATCGGTTTAGGTGGATGATATTGATATGGGGTTTCGATATTTCCCTTATATATATGAGACTGAGAGATAGAAGAAGCCTTCACTTTTCAATTATCTTTCTCCACACTCAACAAAATTGAGAAAAATCAATCAGAATGGTGAAAAAAGGTGGCACGAAGAGGAAGATTGCGATTGAGACGATACAGAAGAGAGATTCCCTTAGGGTTACCTGCACCAAACGCCGTGAAGGTCTCTATAGCAAAGCCTCTCAGCTTTGTCTTCTCTCAGACGCACAGATCGCTATCTTAGCGACTCCTCCTTCTTCTGAATCCAACGTATCCTTCTACTCTTTCGGTCACTCCTCTGTTGATGCCGTTGTCTCTGCTTTTCTCTCCGGACAACGTCCTGTTCCGAAGGATAACAAAGAGACGAGGGAGGACGTTGGTATCTGTTTGACTCGCAATAATCTAGGGTTAGGTTTTTGGTGGAACGACGAGAGCCTTGCCAGATCGGAGAATCCTCAAGAGATTAGTGAAGCGATCGACTCTATGCGGACGCTGTTGAGGAATCTCAAGGAATTGCGTGCGGATGAAGCTTTAGCCTGTAATCAAGCTTTCGTTAATGATCGCGAGGACCTGAAGAACAACGACAAGTGCGATTTTGTTTCAGACCACGAAACTCATGATCAAACCCTAATTCTTCAGTCCGCTTCTCCAATTTGTTGCATCCCAGAAAATCTCAACGAGATTACTCAAGAGCCAAATCAAACCCTAAATATTCAGTCGAGTACTTCTGCAATTTGTTGCGTCCCTGATAATTCACCTGAAAATTTCAATGAGATCACTGAAGAACAAGATCAGATTCGCTCGATTTGTGAAACTTTTTGTGTTATGGATAACAACGCTGCTTTACCTGAAATGAACCTGGATTACGATCAAGACATTGGCTTCGACACGCCTTTTGAGAGCGCGCTAAATGATTGGTTTTCGGACAACACTACTCATCAGGAGATTAGTGCAAGTATTTTGAACGCTGTTGTTGATGATCAAGTCTCGGTGGATCTAACTCCGTTTTCTTATTTTCAGAGATGTTTGGATGGAGATAATCTACGATTCTCTGATTGTTTCAAAGACTTTGCAAACACTATTTCAGCACTTTGAAGATAATTTCTCTGCAGTTTTCAAACTAACTTCTAGTTACTTCTTTATTATATGTATGTATTGATTCTGCTAATTTTGGTTACAGATATGTTTTAGCAATGTAATGAATGAAAGGGTCTGGTTTGACCTCGATCAGTTTTCCATACATATATGTATGAGGGAAATTGATCGAAATCAAACTGGTTCTCTGCTTCATCAGTTTGGTTTAATGATAATATTTGTCTTCTGTTTCTATGTTTTGTATTTGTAGTTTCAAGTCCAAACTCATGCGATGAGAACATGACCAAGGCAACCAAACCACTTGAACCACAAAAAGACGAGAAGCAGCTTGTACCGGAGGAAGCATTAATCGTTCTGGCGGGTCCTCTAACAAGATCAAAATCTAAGAAGTTCAACCAAGCTATCAATGGACTACTCAAGGAGCTAAAGAAGAATCAAGAAGACGTGACTCAATCCTCCTTCATAGTGATCACGGCTCAAGAGGCTCGGTAAAGGGTTAAGTGTTGCTTATGCATTCTTTTTCCCTTATCAAGTTTTGTCCCAATGGGTTTTCTTGACAAGGTTTTTAATGAGGCCTAAGGAACACTTTCAAGCCTCCCTTTATCAGCTCAATTCGTGGTCCAAGGCCCACTCACAATGCCGTGGCCCATTTTCTATTTTCTCTTCAAACTTTGCATTTATTGTTTTTGTTATTTCCAAAACTCTTTGCATGAGTGTGTACTTGTGCATGCTCTTGCATGTCTTTCTTCTCTCACCTCTTCCCCTTCTTCCTCCTCTCCTATATAAACTCATTGTAGTTCTCATTTGTAATCATCAAACATTTTAATCAAAAACTTTCTCTTTCACTTGTTTGATCTGAAAAGTGTGTAGTATCTTTTCAACTTGTTTTCTTCTTAGTGTGTAATATCTAAGTTGGATCCAAGCTCGTAGTCTAAGAGTCTTTCATCACTCTTGGAAGTACAATTCGTTCCCCTTTCATTCCGCTGCATCCACTCGATCTCGTCGCCATCCCCATTCATCGTCTTTCCACCGCTTTGATTAAGATCAATCCATTATTCACTATCAACTACATCATTTCCAATTCAAAACCAACAAAGTGAGTCCTTGGAGTATAGATCCACTTCCAGGAGTGTATCATCATGTCTTTTTAATATGACAACAGAATCAGGTGAAATTTCGATTATATACATAAAGTTAACCAACTGGTATGCAGTTGTATCATTTACACATTCTTCAACTGTAACAACATCAACTTTCATCTCATGTCTTTTCATATTCAATTGTCACGAGAATCTAGACAAGGAATCTTCAGATGCAGGCTACATATATGTGCTATTGATTTTACTAAGGTGATCATTAATAACTGTAAGAGGAAGATTCAAGAAACAAAGCCTTAAAACTTAACAGAGTCGGCTCAGGGAAGTTTAGGAGGGTGGCCAGAGGATTTTCCTGTGAGATTTTCCGGTGGTAACTTGGGGAATTTAGAAGAAGGGTTGTGTTTAGTGAACCAAGTAGTGTACAAGAATTGCTTGTGAGGACCAACATGGTTACATATCAGCTTCAGCTTCTGTCTCTCTCTCATCCACCTTAGTATTATCTTCATGTGACGCTTGCTCGTCAGCCCTCTTAATCCCACTTCCTGTTCAAAAACATTTATACCAATTATTATCAAATTGAAAACTACAGTTTTGTGCTGACTATCAATGGTGATGATACTTGCATAATCTCTGTTTGAAAGCTAACCAACAACGATTCCACTTCTCTAAGAGTTATCGTTACTTAACACATCACCAATTGGTTTTGAGACAGTGTCTATGAACCTTAACATTCTCTACCTATAGTTATAAAATTTCAGGTCCAAAACCTCTAACAAAGAAAGTGAAACCATCTAGTAATGTAGAAGAAGAGTATTATATCAAAATCGATTTTGAGATATCACTCTCTCTACCTTTGGAACAGATTTGAGAAACAATCATTCTACTTGTCAAAGTCAATCTAAAACCTCTAACAAAAGAAATGAAAAATGCATATGGTAATGTAAAAAGTCTATACCTTGACACGATCCCAAGTTTCAGCAATGGTTAGAGGTCCATGATCCTTCAAAATATCAAAGATCACTCGGGTTATCGTCTGAGTTTGCTCCGGTGGTGTGTTCAGCTCAATCGGTTTCATCTTGGGTTTTGGTTTTGTGGCGAAATGCCTTGTTAACATTCCAACTACATTGTGATCGCTACTGTTCCAAGGCATCATCATGTTCCGTAACATACTTTCACTTGTTTTCTCAGAAGCTATAAATGAAGATCACAAAACCAAAACTGTTATGATTAAAGTACCAACGAAATGGAGACGATTAAACCGTTATGTTCCTAAATAACACCTCTAGAGAATTCCTACGAAAAAAAATTCAAGAAGTTGAGGGATAGAGAGTGAGAAACAAACCAGTTATATGCAATTTTTGTTTCGGCTAGGCATTTTATCGAACACTTTGTGTGCAATATGAGCTTTACAGGTGTATCAACAACAGAGATTGAAAAAAGGTAAAAACTTTTCAAGGAGAACACAAAGTGGAAGCTCCAAGCTTAGACTTTGTACTAGTTTAAAACTTAATGCAACTTTGGGAGAGAGAGGGATCAGTCTGTGAGGAAGGAGACTGGGGACAGAGTCACAGAGATAATTAATGCAACTATTTCTGGAAGATAAATTACGGATATTTACAAAAGAAGCCCTTGACTTTATTACACATATTTGTATGTTTCAGGGGATGATTTTAATTTTGTTTGAACTGATTACTTTCCAATTAGTATTGGATTGATGTGGTTATTATTTTTTTGTTACAGAGTATCTAGTACATAGATAATTTCCATTGAATGCCAAAAAACCTCCTCCATCCTTCGAATATATGCATGCTATAACCAACAGTCACTAAAATCTCTCTATCATAACAACACAAAGGTATTTCGTTTAGGTTTACAACATTCTCCAAGGAGCTATTGAGCTATGAAAACTTGAGGAGATTCTAAAGATTTATCAGTTTGTTACAACATAAAGCCATAAATGGCTGACAAAAAGAAAAAATCGAACTTGAAGAAAAAGAAGTAACATAGCAGTGAGTTTCCTTTAAGAAGCTTAAAATGATTCTAAGGCATGAAAATTTTCATCCACTTATCGATTTCCTAAAACCAATTCAACGACGCTTGTTGCTGTGCCTCTTGCTCTTCTTCTTTCTTCTGCTTCTATCTTCATCAGAATCTGAGTCCGAAGCTGATTCTGACTCAGATGACTCCGATGAAGAAGAGCTGTACCTTCTTCGCCTTTCTTTCCTCTGCTTTTGCTTCTTCTTGCTCTTCTTGGCCTTTCTTCTCCTCCTCCTTTCGTCCTCTGAGTCCGACGATGAACTGTATTCTGAACTACTCTCTCCAGATGAGCCATCACTATCTGTTTCAAACACAGAGGCTTCACTATCACTTTCAGAATCAGACTTTGACCTATGCTTTCGCTTACTCTTCTTAGATCGCTTCTCAACTTCTGCTTTCCCATTAGTTGCATCAGGCCTTTCTTCTTCATCATCATCATCACTACCATCAAGATCATCAACAGAAGGCTTCGTTCTCAGTTTAGGATTCTTAAGCTGCTGAGTTCTCGAAGGCCTCGAGATATAAACCCTTTCATTCTTACACTCATAAGTCCAATGCCCAGCTTGGAAACATTTCTGACACTGTGAAGCCGCCGAAGCACTGCTTCCCACGGCTGAAGCTGACATTGTTTTATCTTTCCTTTCACCAAGCCTGACAGCTTTCTCAGTACTCATCAAATACATCTGCCTCTTTAATTCTCTTTTCTCCTGCCATCTACTCGGACCTTCTTCTTTCTGGCCATAAGCGTTAACGTTTCTCGCTGCTGCAGCCGCTGCTCTCTCCGCTTGTGTACGGCTTAGACCTTTAGCAGCAGTGAGTGTTGCAGCCTTGATTCTATCAGCTGCATCTTGTGATTTCTCGTCCTTTGAATTAGACATGTTTCTGCATTGCATAACAAAGAATATACTAGAGACTTAGAATCAAATCTTCAAAATTGGACAAATAGAATCAGTATAAAGCTGAACAAAATAGACAAATTTCGAAACCCTAAGCAGGGGATCTAAGATTAGGGATTCTACTTGATGGAGACGATTCAATAAACTGGGTTTTCGTTAACTAAACATCACAATATAATTCGATTTCTAAATCCTTACGATTATATACGGAGAAATCTAGGGGAAGTTGCTAGAATATCCACGGAGAAACTAGGGTTTATCGATCTAATTGCTCGAATACAAGATCTACACAAACGTTGGAATAGGAGTTGAAGAAAACTTACAATTAGAAACGAGCGTACCAAGAGGAAGATCGAAGGAGCGTGCTTGGAATGGATGAGCCAATTTGAGAGTGTGAGAAGGCGGCGTTAGAGCGAGGAAGACGAAAGAGAAAGACAAAAGATTATTCACAAACTCTTTTCTTATTTTCTCTCAAGTCCTTCACTCCTTTTTTATTTCCTTTTTTTCCTAAAATTACAAATTGTTTCTCTATGAAGATATATCAAATTGAATTAAATAATATGAATATGTGTGAAATTTCATCGTTTGAACTTTGAATTATTTAATTATACTGTATGATGCAAATAGGCGCTTTTTGGTGTTTGTAAAAACGCTTGAGTTGATGATATCAATTAGAGGTAAATGGTAAATGTGGACATCAAGAGAAACGGAAATTATCAAGACATCTACAAACAAAAACAACCCATTACCTGTTTCAAAAAAATCTGATATATATACACAGAAACACCTGCCTGAAATTATCTTAAATCCTCGGGTGTATGATGAAATCCTCCAAGTCTCTCTTTAAGAAATTGTAATTTCATTTTCACACAAGATTCATTTACAAAATGCAATTGCATAGTCATTTACACGGATCATCGAGTTGTCTTCAAAAGCATCATTTTAACCCTCTATACACAGTTTCTTCTATTCTTCAAAAATCCTATCTATTGTCAAGAATGTTAATCTCAACATCTCTTTACATCTGCTTGCTGTCAATTTCTTCATCTAAACTATTGCTATCGTCATTAGCTCCTTAGAGTTCTCCAGGTTCCTTAGCTTCACCACCTTGTTCTGGGGTGTTCTTATTTCCTTCACTTGTTGAACTGAGCTTCTGTCTTTTACTCTTCTCTAGCTCATCTTCGTCATCCTCATAATCAACCAAACCTCCAGACCTCTTGCTATATGATTAATAGAAAACAGAAAGCAAATCTATTAACTATATTTGTTGCTTCTAATGAATTTCTATCGAGAGAAACCAGAAACAAATACCTCGGAGAAACAGAACTTGCAGCTGTGACACCAGGATTATAGGGCTCAGCTACTTCCATCGGTGTGATAGAAGTAGAACTTGCAGCTGTGACATCAGGATTATAGGGCTCAGCTACTTCCATCGGTGTGATAGAAGTAGAACTTGCAGCTGTGACATCAGGATTATAGGGATCAGCTTCTTCCATCTGTGTGCTAGAAGTAGAACTTGCAGCGGTGACACCAGGATTATAGGGCTCAGCTACTTCCATCTGTGTGCTACAAGTAGAACTTGCAGCTGTGACATCAGGATTATAGGGCTCAGCATCTTCCATCTGTGTGCTAGAAGCAGAACTTGCAGCTGTGGCATTGGAATTATGGGGATCAGCTTCTTCCATCTGTGTACTGGAAGCAGAAGCTGGCTTTTTTTCATCCAGAGCACGCCCATCTTGTCTCATATCAGATTCATCATCAGTGGTGCTCTTTGGTCCCTAAGACAACATTGACACATTGTTAAACAAAGAATAGTTTAGGAAAACTTTTCAAAGTAGAAGTTAGATCGAAGAATGATACCTTCTCATATTTCGTTTTCAAATCCTTGATGGAACGCAGGTTCTCAAATGGAGCTAGCTGGTCCCAAAATGTATCACCTACGTATTTGACCAACACTGCATATTCCTGCACACAAAACAGTAATATGTATTATGTACAGAGGAACACCCCAAAGAAACAGTGAAGAAAAGGATGAAATAATAGGAACCTTGCGTATGTGCTCAAGAAGCTCCAACACAGCAGCAGTCATCAGGTTGTCCCGATGACGATTAGCAACAAAAACTTCGATAATCGGTTTCAGCGTGTTGTTCTCAACAATGTAACTCTGGACATTATCATTCTGAAATAGAACAATATTTTAGAAATTGCATAACTTACCTAAAGACTTATTGTCATCCGAGAACATTTTCTAGCCATTATAGAATCAATTGTCTAATTCATTCTCAAGAGAGAATGCACAGATGAGCCTATAAGAAAAAATGCTGATCGAAGACTACTTTACTTACATGGACAGAGAGGAGAGTGCGGACAAATCGAACAGCTGCAGCCACTAGGGTTTTTTCCTTTCTTCGAGTGAGAAGCAAAACCTTTTCTATCACACTGTTATGGAGAAAACTGCACGTAGCAGACAAGAGAAGTAAATGCACAAGAATATTAGATGGCTACTGTAGTGATACACTAAAACAGAAATAATGTGATAATCATCATAAAGGTTACTTTGTCCTGGATGGATCCAGCTGAACGCAAGAGCACAGCAATTCACAAATGCGCAATAGGATTCCCGGCTTTGTTCCACGATGGCTGCCAACTCTTACGAATGCACCTTCAGATGTATCGCCAGGTCTTTCAGGACATGAGGCCATTATGAAATCAACTAATTCAGGTAGATGCTTCTCACAGAAAATATCCCAAATGATCCTTTGCTGCGAAATTGAAAAATTTATCAAAGAACTCTTAATAGAAATCAAGATGTATTGTAGTTCAATAAAAAGAAGAATTACGGATCTTATACCAACCATTCTAGCAGATATGTATCGAAGAACTATCAATACAAGGCAAGAAAAACTTACTCTGTGAGAAACATTTTTTATTATTTTTCTTCTGCTAATTGTTACGTGCAACTATAACCATCAGACCTTATTTGACTATGACATTTTCTTACAATGGTACATATAAAAAGGGGAAAATACCATATTCGTCTTCTTATCAGAGACCTGAGCTCCACCACATCCCAATACATTTTGAATAATGTCCACAAACAGCGATTCCATCTCATCACCAAAATCTTCCATCATTCCCTTAACCTATTGCACATCACGAAAACCAATTATCACTCCATTCTAATATAGAAAGAAACAGGAACGGCCTCGTAGCTGAAAAGACAAACAATCCAAAAGAGAACAATAGCTAAAGAAAATATACCAAGAGACCAAGGAGGTAAGTTTCTGGTCGAACAACATAAGAGCATAAGCGGATGGAATCTTGAGCCAACAAAACACTAAGGATTTTTGCCCTGCATCCATCAAACAATAATTATAGTGAGTATCATGTACTGAGGGCATAAGACAATAATAACAAAAAATTGACGACCAATCTATCATATATAAGTGGCTAAAGGTAATATAATATACCCCATTAATACGAGTTTCTTATCTGAACTCATCAAGACTTCTGCAATGATGTCAAAAAGACCGACTCTGATAAGTTCCCTACACGATAAGTAAATAGACAAGCACCCCACGTAAGATACAGAAATTGACAACATTCTCAACTGCACTGAATTGATAATCCACAAATGATAATTCAATAGCTGCTACATATCCATTTCAAAAGACTATTTCTCAGTACTAACAATAGAATTAGTTTCTGAAAAGTAAGTACCTCAAGACTGATACATTCTTCTCTTTCGTGCATAAACTACAAAATTCGAGCAAGAAGTACACCTATTTTTTGAAGAATTAAAAACACATCAGTCTAACTCACCCAGGAAACACTATGGTTTTGGCAAAGATATATTGTATGCGTCTATACAAGATTAGCTCTAGTTTCTTCAACCAAATGCCTGAATTAAACTGCAATCCCTTCAATGAATTTTGACTATGACCAATGCCTCAATATCTGAATACGCGTGCAGACACAAATGTTTGGAACTCTTTCATCTAAGAACCTAAATGACAGGACCCTGCCCAAAATCAAAGAACGTCTACATGGATTTCAACTAAAATAACCATTTCCATACATTACTCCATGAATTACAAAAAGACCATAATCTCAAGAAAATGATGGATGCCTCATGAAGCGGAAATACCAAATTATTCCTTGATTCGTCAGATGTAGAAGGTGACCGTAACCTTGCAAATGACTCTTGGATGTCATCCTTCAGTAGTGTAAGAACCTGCAGAACATAGTCATTAATAAAGCAACATATGGGATGCATAAATGTTGCATTCAATGCGTTAAGTTTGAGATTGTTTATTTGGATGACTTACAGTAGCTTTGTTTGCATTGATTACTGAATCTAGGAATGCGGATGTAGCAACATCTAGTACATCCGTCAAAACAACATCCTGCAAAGATTTGAGGAAAAGGTGAGACCAAAAACCACAGAAAAATAAATCAGTAAAATGTTTTCAGGAGAGTTCATGGGATTGAACCTTCAGAAAATCAATTCTGTATGTTTGGTGTATCTTCGACAGAACCAGGGGATTCTTAATTGGTATATCCTGCAAACAATTGTGGGGTTTTAATAACAATGTTTTCAAGTTAGAACTTTTTCTACAAATATCCTACAGAATGTGTCACCAGTAATTCTTATTGAAATAATGTGTTCCCTAAGCTCAGTTTGTGCTAACTGGTCCATAAGTACATGGAATCATGAACATACGAGAACATTATATTACCTCCACAAAAACAACATTCTTTCTCAGAGAAGTCCGGTGATCTTTAGATTGGGGAACATCGGGATCATCTGTGTGGAAAAACAAAACACACAGCATTCTTTAGCATCAAAGATTACGAATAGGGCAAGAAACAAAATGCATACATTGGCCTATAATATTTGCGGTTCCAAATGCACGTAAATTTTTTACTCTCCACAGGTGAGAAGTTCTCAGTACAAGTCCACATGAGATAATTAAACGCTCACACTATCCCTAGATACAAAACAGCTACATCCTACTGGTCATGCCCTTCGTCGTCACTGAAACTTATAATGATCAACATTCTACCAGAGTCTTGAAGCTTACACTCAAGGCACCCGAAAATTTTCATGAACAGTTGATCCCCTAAGATAATCTCCAGGATCTGATAATTGTTGACCGAAACTGCAGTAAAAACAAGAAATGCTGCTCATTACATAAAATCCAGAAGCTTAGGTAAGAAAAAATGATGTTGAGATGTAATTACTAACTGATTTCTTTGACAATATTGAACATCATATGAAGGCCATCAATATCTTTCCGATTCTCACAGTCATCAAATACATCGATCAATTTCTGAAAGAAAGCACCCTGCTGTAAGTGTGAAAAAAGTAGGTTAAGGAGGGTGTGCTTGGTAAAAGTTTTCACAGAGAGAGAGAAAGAATGAAAACTCAATTATTTCTTACAAAAAGAAACATTAGAACTTTGGAATGCACTTAATACTTACATTCTTCAGCATAAGTTCGGTTAATCGCATCTGATCTGTGTTGCCATAGTCAGCAACAACCTGCAGGGAAGAGTGAAACAAATACATTAAGTCCTCGACAAAATAGAGACCTATAATGAAAAATCAGGACAATAAAGGGCACCGTTTAACACAAGAAAATTTCTACGTATTCACGTAAATGCATTGAGAGCGTAAATAAAGATGAGAACAAACAATCGCAGTTCTGGGAGATACAAACTATGAAAAGAAACTTTGAAAAATCGGTAGCACTCTGGACGATGAAAAGACAATGAGAGTAATAAAAAAGTAGGCATCCAAAAGCAATCAAGAGAAAAATATAAACTTATAGTCGAACCCTTACGATAGATATTACAGTTAAGGCTGGTAAGTTGCAATTATCAACACAACGGAGCTCTAAGCTAACCACGAGCAGAGAAATCACAAGATCATTATTATCTTTGAACCTTGAGTATTAGGGGAAGATTAGAAATGTTGACATCAGGAAGCTCCTTCAACTCACTGATCACATTGTGAAACGCTTCGCCTGTTCAAGCAAAGATGATTATGTTGTCAAATACAAAATTTGTGACCGTTACATAGAAAACAATACTTGGAAAGCGATCAAAAGGTTTAATCACCATGAAAGTCCTAAAACAAAAAGGTACAGTCATTATATGATTATATTCAAATACAACAATCATGACTACTATAATAGAAAAAATGCTAGTAGATCAAAAGTTTCATCTTCATAAAAGTTCTAAAACAAATTATTTCTTTTCAGATATTCTAAAGTCCAACTGTTCACAGATGGAAATGAGCAATTGGCCACAGAAATCTGAAAACTCTATGAACTAATATATGCAAACCTCAAACTCAGTCGGTCAGTCCTATGACACATTGAACAGACCATATATATATAATAAGAAAATGAAAAAGCAGAATATCAGACTGATATGAAAGTTTGACAAATACTATATATTTGATCAGGAAAAATCTCTTACTGTTCAGAGAATCGAAATGTAGAATCCGTTGCATACTGGATATTTGATTCCTGCATAGGATGAAGCACCATTTTTGTAGTCAGTAGAATGATCCGTAGAATGGAAGATATTTTTTGTCACTCACCATACGATCGTGCATCCTGCAGTCTCTTGAAAGCTCAAAGCCAATTGTGCTGAGTGTTGTGGGTCAATCCATGAGATAATTGAGTCTGTACATTGACACCACTTATGTAAACAAACCGTGGACCGAAGACATAATAGTTAATAAAACCATAACACACAAAGGTTACCGTCTTGCTGCTTGTAGATATTATCAATGCTGATGCGGTGTGCAAGCAATGTCGCATTATCATCTTCATCAATTACATAAAGATTGAATACTTCCGATCGCTGCATGTTTTAGCGTTTCCATTTAGCTACAAGTAATTTTCCAGAATGCGCAGTGCTGGCCCGCAGGAGGGATCCAGGAATGAGAACAAACCTCCATATAATCCATAGTAATGTGTCCAGTTCCTTTATCATCCCATTGACCATCTTCATTCAAACGATAAACCTTCACTCTCTGAACAACAATAGTAACAATGGCAAGTATAATCATTTTCTTGTGGTTTCTGAATACATGTAAAGATCCAATTGGAAATAAACTCATGAATCTCAAAGATTTTATCAAATAGTATCAGTTATCTCCTCTCCTACACTACCAACAAAACGCAAATCCAGTGAATCCCATCTTTGAGATCCTCTAAAAACACCATCACTAGTGAATTGATTCGCAATTGAACCAAGAAAGATCAATACATTACTAGTTATGATCCGCGAGCACTCGAACTCTCAGTGACATCTTCGCGCAGACTAACGAACAAGAAGATAAGCAACAATGCAAAGATAGAGCTAAGAGACAGACCTGCATTGAATTGGTGTTTCCCCGAGTGGCCATAGCTAGCTATCACCTCCGTAGATCACCGAATGGAGCCGGTAAAGTCAGTACGGTGGTCAGAGGGAGCGAAATTCAGGGTTTTTGGAGGAAGAAGAAGAGATACAGAAGTAGACGGAGGAGATTTGAAGTTTACTTGAGGTTGAAAAGAAATCAACAGAAACTCGAAACCTCCATTAACGTAGAACCAAGAAAGCTTGACATTCTTCTCTCTAGTAGTTTCTCTCACTTGTCTCTGTGTTTTCTGTTATTTTGTTGCGCAAAGAGCTTTTCTTTGACTGGAGAAGAAAACAAAAACAAAATTAAGCAAAAAAAAAGGAAAATTTTATGCATCGAATTAATTTAAAATCCGTCAAATTTATAACAAACTTATATTTTCATTTCGTGTATTTGTCGGCGCAACTAAGGAATATTAATTCAAGAAAACCTTATTATAAATTAGTTAAAATATGATTTGTTTGGGTGAACCTTCGTTAATTATTTAATTGCTACAGAAATGGTTTAAAATTTATAAATTAGAATTTTGTTTTTTTCGTCACTTGATGAAGTCTGATGTCAAAAAAATTCCAAGTTTACATATTGGGCTTTTCATTTAAGTTATTGGGCTTTCTTTTTGTTTGGGCTTTTGCCCGTATTGTTTATGTGTAGGAGAATGTTAGCCTACACTTCTGTTGGCCAGTTCTTGTGTTGTTTGCAAAGAGAAGGGGAAGTGCACAAGTGTGCACTGACTGTTTCCTTTGGAGAATATGAGAATAATTACATGGACTAAAACCAAATTGTTGGATGCATTTGTCACAATTTTTCGAGCCTTTTCTCACAAGAACTTGAAGAGATCTCTAGAAACACCAAGCTTTTCTTTCTCTCTTTTGAAGATTGATAAAAATCTTCAAAGGAGAACCAACAACAATCTGCACACTTTTGAAGTTTGTATACCGTTCGAAAGTATGCTGAAATTGTGGTAAACTTGCTTCTATAGTTTTTGCTTTCTTAGTTGTAGTTGTTTTCTCATTTCAATTAGTTTTGTGGTGTGTTTTTTTTTTTTGGAATTTTAACCTGTTTTTAACCGTATATCAA
>Ga0041059_1000783_pt1 | contig 24882 bp, 11 predicted proteins | sample AraColnosormetaG_FD_56232 | JGI IMG/M metagenome (GOLD analysis project Ga0041059, IMG submission 56232) | Arabidopsis roots microbial communities from North Carolina, USA - Col MF nosort | ecosystem: Host-associated > Plants > Roots > Unclassified | place: USA: North Carolina | collected... | reverse complement strand
AAAAAAAAAAAAAAAAAAAACAAAAACTGAAGCAAGAAACTGTAAAAGTGATCACAACTTCTTAGAAACACCTTAAGCAATAGCAGCAGTACAGATACAGAAGAGGAGCGAATTAGGGTTTACTCAGATCACAGTACATAATCTAAAGGGAGAATGAGTCATGCATATTTAGATCCAACGATTATAAGAAGACATAACGAACAGCTGAGGAACTGCTAATGCTCTGTCTCAATCAGGATGTGCAGTTTAGGAATGCAAGTCTACTAACCTTGCATTACATATGATCTTCTAGCGAGCCACATCATAAGCCTGGTCTGCATCGTACTGATTTGAGCGACAATGATATCACTGTGCTGTTCCTGGAGCAGCTGCATAGCCAGCTGATTGAGTTGCTGATTGCTCATAGCCGGCCTGAGGAGGTGCAGTCTGGGAATAAGCGGTTTGGCCAGTAGGTGCAGCATATGCTGATGCGTTTCCACCTCCATAGCTAGGATACTGAGAGCCAATGTATCCATAGTTTCCATTGCTTTGAGCCGGGGTATTACCATAAGCCGGCTGTGTGGAGGGATACGAACTATAGCCACCGGTTGGAGGTACTTGCCCGTACCCACCTGAAGTTTGTTGCACACCAGAAGCTGGCTGAGCACCGTGCTGCTCATAAGCTGGGGCAACTGCTGGTGGTTGTGTACCATTATAACCATCAGATGGTGCTGCAGAGCTATATGAAGGATAAGTTTGCTGAGTAGGCGCACTTGATGCATAACCATATTGCTGTTGTTGAGCCATGTTTGAACCATACGATGGTGCTGCTGGAGTTGAACCATATGATGGTGCTGCTGGTGTTGAACCATACGATGCTGCTGCTGGTGTTGAACCATATGACGGTGCTGCTGGTGTTGGACCTTGGTAAGGCACATCACCAGGAGGTGCTGCAGGCCTTGGAGGCCCATACCCTTGCTCGGCTGATCCTTGCATACCGTAAGGTCTACTTGGCTGCTGCATTTGGTGCTGACCACCTGCCGATGGATAGCCCTGTTGGGAGCCACCATATCCTCCATAAGATTGATGCATAGGAGGATTATCATAGTGTGGCTGATCATACATCTGCCCGTAAGTCTGCTGAGCACCTGCCTGGGAGTAAGAAGCACCATGAGAAGGCACAGGGCCTGGGTTTTGACCTCCTTGCCTACCGTAATAATCATATGGACCAGAATGTGGAGGTCTTTGTTCCCAACCAGAACCATATCCACTTCTAGGAGGCATATGTTGTGGAGGATAACCACCAGAATTGGGAGGTCTGAAATGTGAGCCTTGAGACGGGTACGGTCCACCATGGTGGTAATTGTATGGCATTGAATGTGGCCCGTGAGGACCACGCGAACCCCATTGAGGTGGACCACCTGGTCCTCGAGGTTGGTAAGCCTGCTGGTTAAAACCACCAGAATAGGGCGATGGCCTTCCATCCTACAAAACATAAAAAATTGAAAACTCCTTTAAAGAAAAACAAAGTGGGACATAATATATCATACAGCTGACAGAAGAAAGCACTGTTATAAATTCAAATTAAAAATGGCATAACATAAAATCTCTAAGTTGACAAAAGAATCGAAAAAGTGGATATGACTAAGAACATAGCAAGACAGCAAGGAATTTCATCAAACAGATCATATGCAGATGGCATTCGGAGACATGACATGGGCCAGAAATTATTATATGCAATAAAAGTGATAACTTTGCATACAGTTATGCTGTCAATAGCATTCCAAGCTGTTTCAAGCTGAACATAAAGTCTGGCCTCAACTTAGTACCTAGCCTAAAACTACAGTACATGCTTGAAATAATATCAGAGATGATCATTTAGTAAGCACAAAGGTATCCAGGCTCCCCTTAAGTAATTCCATGATCATCTGAGCATACATAACACAATTTTTATGGACTTGGTTGTAGAAGGAGTACTAAAAAAGAAGTTCTGTTCACATTGCAAACTTGGCGGTTGACATATATATTCTAGATTCTCGTCAATGTCGTTAATCAAATAAGAGCAAGCGATATAGGCCATTAAAGTCTTGCAGCTAGATTTATACAACGGAACTGCAATATATCCATGCTCACACTAACGTCCTGAAGTTTTCAAAGAACAAAAGCAGCCTTACCGACTACTAGAACCTGCAAGCGTGAATGATAACTGCCAAATACCTTCATCCGTAGACCTGGGTGATGTCTATTGTACAAGGCAATGCTGACCCCAATTGAAAGGTAATAGCCACATCTGCATTTTTAAAGCCAACACCAATTCGAGATCGGCACCTTTAATTTTAAATATCATGGCAAGCGACATCGAGGATGGAACAAATGATCTTCTTAACAGGAGAAAATTATCAGTTCTCTTACAATATGTACATATTTTCTCAAGCTATCCTTCTAATTTCAGCAGTATGAACCAAGTACTCCATTAGGACATGAATATGCACCTATTCACTAAATCAGGGGAGCCCGCATAGATTTGCACTGAACTTTCAAACTAAGACAACTTTTGCATATGCTTAAAGCAGGAAAACAGTAAAATTATCCACAATCAAATGACTATGCCCCAAAAACATAAATCAAATGTGAATCAGCATAAAATGAACAACATGATTAAGGTAATGGACCTATAGTTGATCATAGGTAACAAGCTAGTTTTTACAGAGATTGCATGCACGAGAAAATTAGCAAACAGATAGCGGGAACACGAAAACACAGATTTATCACCTTAAAAATTATGTAGATGCATTGGTGAAAATAAAGCCAAAATAAAGCAGTTATCAGGATATGATTATCAAACATTTCGGTATACCAGACATATCGTGCACCAAGATTAATGAAAACAAAGCAATTTACATGGTTGCAAAAACTAAAAGCAATGACATCGTTTTGAGAAAGAACATTAGAAGACAAACCTGGTACATAACATCCTTTATCAAAGCGGTGGCTATATCAATCTGCCTTTTATCACCAGAAATACGAACAGTTCTTTCCTTAGATGCATCACCTTCATTTTGTGGTATCAACTATATGAAAACTATTTTAGTCAGCTGTTACCCGTAACAAGCAATATTGTCACAATCTTTCTCTGTACTCTCCATACATTCAAGATTAAATAGAAGTAATCACCTGGATGCGTGCTCTCGACTTTGTCTGCATGTTCTTGATAGTCTCCCCACCTCGGCCAATAATCACACCAACCTGTGAGTTGAAGATGGATTAGTTATCACTTAAAAATGGCCAATCAGAACAGTTACCAGGGTCTACCTTATCACTTGGAACTTTAATCTCCATCTGTTCTGGGACCCCCCTTGCAGCAAGGGCAGGTACACCTCCTGCTTCAACCTGGGATTGCAGCAGAAGAAGAAAAATGTAGCCAACTCTTAGCATAGACAACTAAAAGATTGTGATTTAAAAAAGGATAATGTCAAAGAAAACTTTTAAACCTCTGCAATGACAGCATTGATAAGCTTCTCTGCTTTCTCGATACAAGAAACAGTTCCAATTATTTCCACCGGTCTTAAAGCTGAACTTGGATCAGCCTCTGCATCCCTCCGGATTTGGATTTTAGCACCAGAATTGACCTGAAGATACCGTACCATCTCCCCACCTTTACCAATTAGCGTGCCAACCTGTCAAGTGTGCCAAGATCACATATATTGAAGCCAAAACTCAGCAAAACTTACTCACTAAAGAGTCAAAAGCGAAACCAAATCAAGTCACCTTTGAACTCGGGACATCTATTCGACGAGTCGTGGACTGAGTATCATCAACCTCCTTATGAGTACTACCACCATTCACTTCTTTACTCTCGTCACCAATCTCATCATGAGAAACACTGCCATTCACTTCCTTACTCTCGCCACCAGCATTTGCTTCATCTTCCTTCTGAGAGTCACAATCAGTGACCTCTTTGCTTCCGTTTTCAACTTCTTTCTGAGCAACAACATCATTCGTTTCCTTACTATCATCCTCACCTTCATTCTGTGAACCGCTAATGTTCACCTCCTTACTTTCTTCAACAGAAACGTCCTGAGAGGTTACAACCTCAGGAGTAACTAGTTGGTTATCCTCAGGCTTACCGTTATCTTCCATCTTATTGTCCGATTCCTCAGCATCAATGGTCTCCTGAACTTTCTCAATTAAAGGATTACCATCTTGATTCTCATCACTCTGAGCAATGGGTTTCTCAGTTCCCTCCTCCTTGGATTCAACATCACCACTGTTTTCTACAGTTCCCCCAATCCCTACAACACAATGCCGTAACAACGAATATTAAGAACAAAGGTGAAATCTTTTCGATATGCATCCACCAAAATCCATACTTTGAAAGGAATCAGACATACCTAAACCATCAACAGCTTCATCGTCAAGCTTCGGTCGCTTCGGCTGACAATAATCAGATGCGTTTTTGTCATCATCTACAGAAACGTCATTATCAATCGAGCCGGCGTGTTGCTGCTCGAGGATCTCCGATTCGAGATTCTCAAGCTTGCGCTTGTGGTCAGATGGCTGCACGGGGATAGCGATAACCTCTTCCTCCGCCATGTGTTGAACCGGGAATAGTATAAAAACGCCTCCTTTGGTGATTTAATCGGCGACCTTGAAAACTTTAGGGCTTCGGAAACAGTGACTGGAGAGAGGACGGGAAGTGGTGGTGACGACTTGGGAGCAGTGGAATGGGAATATAGCTGATTAAAGGGTTTGTGGGCTTTTTAATGGGCCTATCGGACCTTACTATTATTCAACTTTTCATTGGCAAAAAAGGTAAAAGAGAAGTATTTAATTTAGCCCATGCACAATTAAATACAAGATCTGATCCGTTTACATTTCAAGTGTTCGACCAAATTTATAAGAACACTCAAGCATAACATATGCATCATTAATACAAGCCAACGTTACATAAATCGGAACATTTGTATTAGAATACTACTACTACTCATTAAATTTAATCATTTCGTATCATGTTGAGGTAATCATTGTCCGGCTCAGTGGTTCTATTGACTAAATATGAATTTCTTCGCTTCATGTTTCTCAGAGAGACTGTTTGGTGACCTTTCAAATGCCTTCAGATCCTCAATTTTGTACCAACATAACGACTGCATGGAAATAGTGCATAAGGGTTGAAATCATACTTTCACTAACATTCACTATAGTTGTAATGGAGCTTATTGGCATTGGGATCTTTAAATCACTTTATTATAGTCACACAAATTTTATTTGGAGCTACGTGTCATAATAAATCCAAATACAAAACTGTGCTTTTCTTGTCCCTAAGCTTTACAAGGAGAAAGTGGAAAGCCGCAAAGACACTTGTTATCGACAAAAGCACTAGCCGGGAACTTTGTCGATGGAAGCTTTCCGCAAAGATGGTTTTGACTCAAGTTTAGTGTCTGCAGTCTGGTCACCGTCACCGGTACCTTCCCAAATACCAAGTTCCTTGACAAATCCAGGGTTTTCAAGAAGATTCCAAACTTTAGCTTCCCCAAGTCGAACTGGAGTTTGTTCCCCGGTGCATGGAACTCCACCATAAAATCCATCTGGTTAAAAAACCTTATTGGACTCCCTGAGATCTCGTTTTCCGAAAAATCAATGTGATGGTAGAAAGAGGTGTCTGCTGGCATCCAATGGTCTAAGCTCATTTTGATCCCACATTTTGCAAGCTTCAATGAGTAGATGAACTTCGACAAGGTCACCCATTCGGGGATTGTTTCAAGGTGAAATCGGTTGTACGAAAGATGTAGATATTCGATGCCTAATGAGTTCAAGACAGGGAATGGACCGGTAAGCAGATTGTGGGAGAGATCAAGAAAGATAATGTTGGTCAGATTGGCAAAACTCATCGGCACGACCCCTGTGTACCCATTCCTAGAGAGATTTAATGCGGAGAGAAGCTCGAATCTCGATAAATAGTCCGGGATAGTCCCCGATAGCTTGTTATGGCCCACCTCAAGGGTAGAAAGAGTCGGTGCAAGAGATGCAATCGATGAAGGAAGGTTTCCAGAGAATCTGTTGCTGGAGAGATCAAGAAATCGAAGTTGCCGCATGGATTTGAATATGTCTGGGAAGATGCCAGAAAGGCGGTTACCGTTGAGCTTGAGTTGGAGTAAGCTAGTTAACTTAGACATCGAACTTGGGATCGAACCGCTGAACCGGTTTCCCGCCACACTCAAAATTTCCAAATTACTTAGTGCACCGATGTTGGCAGGAAGGGGACCAGAGAGACGGTTATTCTCTAAGTAAACAGTCCTTAGCTTTGGTAATTTGAAGAGGAAGTGGGGAAAAGATCCAGTGATCTTTCGAAGATTGGTGAGGCGAATCTCGTTGAGGTGATGGAGTTTGGCGAGCAACGGTGAGATAGTGCCGGAGAGAAAGGTTTCACCAACATCCGTATTTCCGTCTAATGCCATCATGGTGACGCGGTCGCCATGAATCGTAGGGAGGCAAAAGATACCGTACCAGGAGCAGCAGTCAATATCTTTCTGCCATGAGCTGAGAATACCCGAAGGATCTTGGGTTATACCCGATTTGAAAGCTAAAAGACCCGCTTTGTCATCAGGATGACATGTGGCAGCTCCCGTGGAACTTAAACACCGGAGAAAGATAACAAAGAGGAAGAGAGGGAAGGAACAAGAGTTCATGGTGTTTTGTTGAATGAGAGAAGTGACTGAAGTGTCGTCGACTCGAGGTCTGATTTCATTTCTATTCATTTTCAAACGTGTTTTTTCTTGCATAGTTAGTGGTGTCCGTAATTACAGCATGACAATTATCATTTTATATTCCCATGACAGGCTTAATCAACTCTCTGTCGGTAAAAGAGATACTCCATGATATAGACCTTAATTAACAAAATAAAGAGATCTGATATCAATGTGAATCTCGATCTTAAGACTTGACCACATGTCATTGGAATGGTAAGCGTGATATTGGTAATCCCTCTTGTATATCTTATTGACCTGTGATTTTTTAAGTATTAAATTAAGCTGCGAGATTTTGTTCAATATATTTTGATCTTATAATAGTATAATGCCTGTTCCGTAGAATACAAGCAACACGATTTTGAGGCATGGTTTGTTATCAGAGTATTGGAGAGGTTGTTTTCATATTGTTTAAGTGTGAGTTTAGAGATTTAAGACGTTGGTTTGTTTAAGAGATAGTCGCAGAATCTCTATAATGGTCTGTCTAATCGATTTACTTCTTATGATTCATTTCCTCAACCAATTTTCTTATGCGCTTCTTGTCTTTCAGGTTACTCCATTGGAGCTTTTTGAATCTTAGTTTGAGAGAGAGAAAGGATTGATCATTATATTACTGATTAACCTTAGTTTTCGACAGGAAATGCTCCTCCCGCCATAGGTTCATTTTTGGTTTATATTTTTGTTCAAATTTATTTGTTGGCTTATGAACATTAAGCTTTTGGATTCATTGTACTTTAAGAAATATTCTAGATCCAAAAAATGAATCATCTAATTGTTATTGTGTTCGTTATTGCTTTGTGTTCTCGTTAGAATGAAGGTAAGGGTTGTAATACTTAAGAATTTCTTAATGAACTCACTCGTGGTAGTATTCTCAAATTAAGTAAAGTGCACATCCAACCATAAGTAATATGTAATTTGAATTTTTGTTTTAAGTTTTAACGGACTAAAATTTTCAAATTAGGGGGAAAATTATAATTCAAATCCAAATCCAAATGGGTCTAACGGAATAAAACGGGGTATTTTAGTATTTTCGTATCAACTAGCTTTAGAACACTCACTACAAATATAATTTTCTGGTTCCATTCATTTCATCACCGACTCAAAAAATACTTCGTCTCTACAATTCAAATTATCAAATTCTTCGGAATCAACTTGTTTCGGCTCCAGCCGGTGATGAATCTGGGGATGAGAAACGAAATTGGGGAGGAAATCCTTGTCACCGCCGTCAAGAGGAGCGTGTGATTGACTCGGTTTAAACCCTCCGATATTACGCAAACAATCAGGTATATAATAAACCCAATTCTGATCGATTTCAAGTTTGTTTTTGATTCATCGGTTGTTTCGTTTACTTCATAATTCTCTTCCGATTATTCAGAACATAATTGTGGAATTGAATCTTGATTACAAATCCTTGTGATTAAGCAAAATAAGGTTAGGAATCACAAACCCCTTTCTTCGGGTTTCTTTGTTGATCCATTTATAGTAATCAATCTCTTAGCAATTTAGTAGAATCAGTGAATTTCGTAGTAGTGTGATGATTCTGATGATGATGATCTTCATTTTGTGTTCGTTTAGTACTAGTTTCAATTCAATCATGTAGGTTATTGAAAAACGTTGGTTACATGTGTTTTGATTAAGAAAATCTATCCATTTAGAACCTCTTGTGATGATTTTTCTCTGTTTAGTGATTCAGTTCTTTGGCTCTAGTGTTTAGTGTCTCCAAGATATTACCTGATTCTCTAGATAATGTTTGTCTATTTCTCCATTTCAGAGATGATAGGCTCTACCGCTCTATCTTACTAGTTGATGACTTACTAATAAATGTCATTGCTTTCAAGTGCAGAGAACCATAGAGAGACTATTTCGCTAGCAAAGACGTACAATGATTAAGGTGAAGTCTCTCTTTATCTCTCTCCTTTACCGCAATTAGACAGGTTTTTTTCTGCAATTAGCAGCTCCATAACAATGTATATTACCTGTTTAGAAAACCTGAGCAGAGCAAGCAACCAAATGTTAGCAGCGAGGATTTTGTATGTTTTGTCAATTTTGGTTTTATGATCATTTAAATTTAAATATTCGTTCTATGTTTAAGCTGCGTGTTATTAACAAGGTTTCTTTGGTTTCAAGAGCTTTCTAATGGAATTTTTGACAAAGTTTCTCAGGATGAAGGATTGTTTAGCTGTAAGGAAGCTTTGAAGACAGTTCAGTAGCCACAAAGGTATGGTTAAGTAGCTCGCTCTCTCTCCCTCCCACTTATCATGTCTCTTGCACTGTATCAAAAACAGAGCATAAATCCACGAAAACCTACACATAAACGCACAAAAAAAAAATCAAACACACATAACTATTTTAAAGTCACCAAAACACAAAACGAAATTCACACAAATAAAAAACATAGCACACAACGTCCAAAACACACAACTTAAAGAAACAGAAAACAGAACATAAATCCACGAAAAACCACACTCGAACATACACAACAAATCACACACACAAAATGAAATTCAAATGCACAAACAAAAAACATAACACACAACGTCCAAACGCAACTTCAAGAAACATAAAACATACTTTAACATGATTTTTTTTATAGCAAAAAGTGTGAATAATCACATTTGATGGCAAGAAATTGCGTTGTGAGTGTTCCCTTATTTCTTACTTTCTTATCTACTTGCTTTATTATAGCTTGTACTAACTTATATATTTGAAAAGTACACGAGCATTGTTTGCAGTTTAAAACAGGTTTTATGAAGAAAGAGCAAAAGTTTCAGATGAGCTTTAATATACTCATGACTGACAAGGTAATCTTGTTAAATCTTTTTCATCGTTTTAAACTCTTTTCTATTAGAACCAATGGGAGTTTATGTAAAACCACTTTAATCTCAGAAGATAGCTCCGACCGGGTATCAAAATTTGAGAAAAAGGTTAGTGCTTTATAGCATTGTGTGTTTTCTCATATTTAAGTTGTGTGGTTCTGTCTGTTTGATGTAGATATTGTTCCTTAATTGATGTGTTTCTTGCTGGAATATTTTGTGTGAGTGTGCGGATGTAGGAGTTGATAAAGAGACTTGAATAAGGTAAGCTTTCGTGACGAATTGGTAAATCATTTTCTAGTTTCGTAACCTTGATTTATACTGAAATTCACAGTTATCCATATCAATGCAGTTCTCGCCATATAAAGCACAAATTCAACGTATAAAGGGAATAAGGTTTGAACTAATGATCCTTGAATAATGGCTGGTGGACTTGCACTGAGAGGTACACTTTCTTGTCAAAACCCCTGAACCGTAGTCATCTTTTTAAGACAATGTGTGTCTCTACCAATTTCTGAGGCTTTTTAATGTCCTCTCTGATTCCAGAGTCGATGACCAAGACATTTGTCACATTAGTGATCGTTCTCATTGTGCCTTAGTTGTGATATGCATAATTCGAAAGGAAACAAAAATAAGTAAGCACATTTGTCTCCGTTTATTGCTAATTTTTATTGGTTGTGATATGCATCATGCGTAAATAACTAACTATATCAGTGTGTGGTTGGTTTCTAATATTTAGGTTCTCATGGCTGATCTGATTTCTTCTGCAGATGGCACTCTACTGGAACTTACGATTGTCAGTCAAGAACTGGAGGTCCATTCAGAACAATGAGGTTTGATGCAGAGCAAGTTAATGGAGCCAACTATGGTATTCAAATTGCTCTTAGGTTGCTGGACCCCATCAGGTAGCATTCCCTACTATCTCTCTTGCTGATTGATTTTAGATTTTTGAAAAGTTCTAATTTGTTGACGGTGATAACTTTAGGGTTTGGATTCTAACTTACAATGTCTTTTTGGTGAGAAATTGATCTTTCAGGTGCTGTGGCCGTTGAAGTTACTGGTGGCCCTAAAATTCATTTCCACCCTTGAAGAGAGGTTAATCATTCCTGAGAGTGTGTGTTCTGCTTTCTTTGTTGACATGGCTGATTGATAATTTAGACATTCTCTCAATACTTGTAATACTGAAACGCTGTGGGACTTGATTGTCTGTTTCTAACATGCATATCTTGCTTTCAGGACAAGCCCCATACACCTCCTGAGGGTCGTCTCCCTGATGCTACAAAAGGTTTTGATCTGTTGAGAGATGTATTTGCTAAGCGGATGGGCTTGTCTGACAAGGACATTGTCGCTTTATCTGGATCCCACACTCCTATTTCTCCATCTCAGAGCTAACAACCCTTGTGAAAAGGGTCACGTAAGATGTAGTTAAACTTTACAATTCCGTAATTTTTTACTGGTTTAGTTCAGCCTTTTGCATTTTATTTGCTCTATGTTACTCTATTTTGTTGCTGACTTAGTAATAAAGATCATTCCTCACAAGTGAAGAGATCCTTAAGTTGCAAAGAACAAAAGGGAGACTATTCGCTAGCAAGGACATACAAATGTTAAGGTCAAGTATCTTCCTCTCTCTCCTTTACCGCAATTAGATACGAAGGATATAGAGGCTTGCACTATCCCAAAAAAGTTTACTTCCGTACCATTCTATATCTTAAAAAACTTTTGTCGGGTTTATTTTTTATCTTTGAATAAGAACTAGATAAGGTGAACTAGAGAAGATAAAGCTGACTTGAAATTTCCAGCAGCTTCCAACAATGTATATTACCGTTAAGATAATATGAGCTGAGGAAGCAACCAAATGTCAACAGGGAGTATTTTGTAAGTTTGTCATTTTTGGTTTTATGATTTTCTGAATTTAAGTTATTCGTTCTATGTTTAAGCTGCGTGTTATTAACAAGGTTTCTTTGGTTTCAAGAGCTTTCTTCAGTTGAAATGGAATTTTTGACAAAGGTCCTCAAGATGAAGGATTATTTAGCTTTAAGGAAGTTTTGAAGACAGTTCAGTAGCCAACAAAGGTATGGTTAAGTAGCTCTCTCTCTCCCTCCCGCGTATCATGTCTCTTGCACTGTATCAAAAACAGAGCATAAACACATAAACGCACAAAAATAAAAATCAAACACACATAACTATTTTAAAGTCACCCAAACACAAACGAAATTCACACAAATAAAAAACATAGCACACAACGTCCAAACGCAACTTAAAGAAACAGAAAACAGAACATAAATCCACGAAAAACCACACTCGAACATACACACAACAAAATCACACACACAAAACGAAATTCAAACGCACAAACAAAAAACATAGCACACAACGTCCAGACGCAACTTCTAAAAACAGAAAACAAACTTTCACAGGATTGTTTTTAACAAAAAAATGTGAATAATCACAATTGATGACAAGAAATTGTGTTGTGATTGTTCCCTTATTTCTTACTTTCTTATCTACTTACTTTATTATAGCTTGTATTAACTTATATATTTGAAAGCACACGAGCATTGTTTGCAGTTTAAAACAGGTTTTCTGAAGTAAGAGCAAAAGTTTCGAATGCGCTTCAATATACTCATGACTGACAAAGTAATCTTGTTAAAAAAATTTCATCACTTTAAACTCTTTCCTACTAGAACCAGTGCGAGTTTATGTAAAACCACTTTAATATATTCAGGAGTTCATCATTAACTTATTCAGGAGTTTCAGTTATAATCTCAGAAGATAGCTCCGACCGGGTATCAAAACTAGAGAAAAAGGTTAGTGCTTTATAGCATTGTGTGTTTTCTCATATTTCAGTTGTGTGGTTCTGTCTGTTTGATGTAGTTATTGTTCCTTATTTTGTGTATGATATCCTTTTAATTGGCTTAATTGATGTGTAACTTGCTGGAAAATTTTGTGTGAGTCTGCGGATGTAGGAGTTGATAAAGAGACTTGAATAAGGTAAGCTTTCGTGATGAATTGGTAAATCATTTTCTAGATTCTGAACCTTGACTTATACTGAAACTCACGCCATAAAAAGCACAAATTCAACGTATTAAGTGAATAAGGTTTGAACTAATAATCCTTGAACAATGGCTGGTGGAGTTGCACTGAGAGGTAAGATAATATGAGCCGAGGAAACAACCAAATGACGACAGGGAGGATTCTGTAAGTGTGTCATTTTTGGTTTTATGATTTTTTGAATTTAAGTTATTCGTTCTATGTTTAAGCTGCTTGTTATTAACAAATGTTCTTTGGTTGAAATGGAACTTTTGACAAAGGATTTCAAGATGAAGGATTGCTTCCTCGGCTGCAAAGACGGTTTGACGACCACCATTTAATACAAGGTTAGTACTTTATAGTATTGTGTTTTCTCATAATTAAGTTGTGTGGCTATGTCTATTTGATGTAGACATTGTTCAGGTTTGAACTGGTGATCTTTTCTCTCCAAGACTATTCCCTTGGGAAGGTATTTCTAATTACCAGATAAAGTCCATGTAAGTCATTCAGTTTAACCAGACAATAACTAATTCCCTCTCTGATAATTCTGCTGATCAGCTTCTTTTTGTTTTTCTTGATGCGAGAATGAATCTTAGTTCAAGTGGGTTACAAGGACCAATAGCCTTTTCCTTTAGAGATCTCTCCCTCCTCGAGTTATCGTAAGTGTACAAATGCAAGCCATACAAACACACACTTTCCAAGAGCTTTCTTCAGTTGAAATGGAACTTATTGACAAACGGTTTGAAGATGAAGGATTGTTTGGCTGCAAAGAAAATCATTCAGTAGCCAACAAAGGTATGTATGGTTAAGTAGCTCTCTCTCTCTCTCTCTCTCTCACTTATCATGTCTCTTGCACTGTCTCAAAAACAGAACATAAATCAACGAAAATCCACACTCAAACGCACTCAAAACTAATTTAAAGTCACCGAAACACAACGAAACAAACAAAAATCATAGCAAACAACGTCTAGATGCAACTTAAAAAAACAGAGAACAAAACATAAATCCACGAAAACCCACAGTCAAACGCATACAAAAATTAATTAAAAGCCACCAAAATACAAAACAAAATTCAAACGCACAAACAAAAAACATAGCATACAACGTCCAAACGCAACTTCAAGAAACAGAAAACAAACTTTCACAGGATTTTTTTTAACAAAAAAGTATGAAAAATCATAGTTGATGGCAAGAAATTGCGTTGTGATTGTTCCATTATTTCTTACTTTCTTATCTACTTGCTTTATTATAGCTTGTATTAACTTATATATTTGCAAATACTTTCGTGTACACGAGCATTGTTTGTAGTTTAAACAAGGTTTTCATAAGAAAGAGCAAAAGTTTCAGATACGTGTCAATATACTCATGAATGATGAGGTAATCTTGTTATCATCATTTTAAACTCTTTCTATTAGAATTAGTGTAACTTTATGTAAACCTAATTATATGTTTTAAGTATTCAGAGGTTTCAGCTATGATCTTCCATTTATTCAGAGGATAGCTCCGACGGAGTATCCAAATTAGAAAATGGTAGTGCTTAATAGTATAGCATTGTGTGTTTTTCTCATAATTAAGTTGACATTGTTCTTTTGTTCATTATTTTGTGTCTAATGTCGTTTTAATTGGCATAATTGATGTGTAACTTGCAGAAATAACTTTGTGTGAATCTGCTGATGTATCTATTAAGGAGTTGATAAAGAGACTTAATGAAGGTAAGCTTTTGTAACGAATTGGTAAGAGACAACTGAAATTTTCCTAGCTTGCTTTCGGTTAGTTTCTTAATGTGCTACGACATGTTTAGGCCCAAAGTCTTGGCGTTGAGAACTTGATGATGATAGATATTATAAACTTGCAAATATTTGCATTATATATTCAGAAAACGAGAAGCAGGTATTTATCATTTCTATCTAGTAATAATTTATAGTCCCCAAGTCACTATAAGTCCTTGTTTTTCATTTTTAGATTGGGTATGAATTCAATGGAGGCCAATGCAATGGAAAAGCTCCGACGTTTTCTTTATGATATGATTAACAATGATAGAGTCATGTTCCGTTCCCAAAGTACTTGTTTTATAAATTGACTTTTTAAGGATTCCTGTTTCACTGATCAAGTGTTTTTTTACAGAATCTCGCTTCGTTTTTTTCCTATCTTGCTTTCCATTAGTTTCTAAAAGTGCTTTCAGTCCAATGTCTTGGCGTTGAGAACTCGATGATGCGAAAAAAGAGAAGCATGTATTTATCATTTCTATCTGGTAAGAATTTTACATGTGAATCCTTGTTTTTCATTTTTCATTGCATTGGCCATGATTTATACTGAAACTAACAGTTATCCATTTTCTCTTGTTAATGCAGTTCACACCATCGAAAGGATAAAACCAATGTATAAAGTCAATAAGGTTTGGACTGGTGATCCTTGCTCTCCAAGACTATTCTTTTGAAAGGTACTTCTAATTACCAAATAAAATCCTTGTAAGTCTAACATTTCAACCAGACAATAACTCATTTTTGTAATTTCCCTCAAGGAATTCTACTGATGAGCTTAGTTCAAGTGGATTACAAGGACCAATAGCTGTCTCATTTAGAAATCTCTCCCTTTTTGAGTCATTGTAAGTATACAAATTCAAGCCATACACACACACTACCAACCTCTTTCTTCACATTATATATAAGAGTCATGTGCATTGTTTTCCCAGGGATTCATAAAACAACAACCTAAGAAAGGGATTTCTTTTGACAGACATTTGATAATGTATTTGTCTCTGACATTTATTTGTGTCACATGAATTTGAAAGGAAATTACTTGACTGGGTTTGCCCCAAGATCTCATAGGAAAAAAACAATGGCTAGTGAACTTGCACAGAGAGGTACATTTTCTTGTCAAAACCTCGGTACCATAGTCATCTTCTTAAGACAATCTTTGTCTGTACCATTTTCTGTAGCTTCTTAATTTTCTCTCTGTTTCCAGTGTAGATGAATAGAGCATTTTTCACCCATGTTCAGATTCGTCGTGTGCCAAATATATGTATAATGATTAAATATAGTATTATTTAGTTGTTAAATATATTGTATTATTTAAATAAATTAATTCAAATATGAGTTAATTAGTAGGGTAGTAGAACGATCCTGACTTTTTATTTTAATCCATATGTTACCTGTAATTCTAATTTTCACATATGAAAATAATACGTTAAAAAAGTTATGTATTTACTGTTTTGACTAAATAATAGTGTATTTAAGTTGAGAGATGACACATGTAACAAGGACAGATGCCACACGTAACTCTTGAATAAGAGAATCCCTTATAATAATAAGGTTAGTACAAATATTTTTTGGACCCAACTGTCGACACATTAGATACAGATACTAATTATAGTTTTCTTGCCACTACACTTTACAAGGAGAAAGTGGAGAGCCACAAAGACAGTCGTTACCCGCAAACGCACTGGCCGGGAACTTTGTCACCGGAAGTTTTCCGCAAAGATGGTTTTGACTCACGTTCATTGTCTTCAGTCCAGCAAATGTTGCCAGCACTCTCCCGAATATCAAGTTCCTTGACAAATCCAAGGTTTCAAGAGTCCTCACAAACGTCAGCTTCCCCAAATCGAATCGGAGTTTGTTCCCTGCCGCTCGGAACTCCATCAGATACTTCATCTGGCTGAGGAACTTAGCCGGACTCCCTGAGATCTCGTTTTCAGACAGATCGATGGAATCATAGTAGTAGGTCCCTGCTAGCTTCCAATCATCTAAGCTTATCTTCAGCCCACATTTTGCCAACTTCAATGAGTAGATGGATGGTGACGATATCATCCATTTTGGAATCGTTTTCAGGTGAAACTTGTTGTACGACAAATCCAGAGATTCAATGCCGTTAATGCTTTTCAATACAGGGAATGGACCAGTTAGAAGATTGTGGGAGAGATCAAGATTGGTAATGTTGATCAGATTGGTGAAACTCATTGGCACGACCCCCGAGTACTTATTCTTCGAGAGTACCAATGTGGAGAGCGCCTCAAACCTTGATAAATAGTTTGGGATCGTCCCCGAGAGATTGTTCTGGCTCAGATCGAGGTAATAGAGAGTTGGTGCAAGCGAAGCAATCGACGGAGGAAGTCTCCCGAAAAATCCGTTGCGGGAGAGATCAAGAGAATTGAGCTCTTTCATGGATTTAAATATGTTTGGAATGGTGCCAGAGAGGCGGTTGTTGCCGAGGTTAAGCCAAGTTAACCGAGTCAAATTGGCTATCGAACTTGGAATATGACCCGTGAACATGTTTCCGTCGATAACTAAAGTTTTCAATTGACTTAGCTCGCCGATGTTGGCTGGAAGGGGACCAGAGAGAAGGCAACCTTGGATGTTTATGTAATTTAGCTTTGGTAATCGGAAAATGAATTGAGGAAAAGGACCAGTAATCTTTCGAAGAGAGGTGAGAAGAATCCTCTCGAGGTGTTGAAGTTTGGCCAGCATCGGCGAGATAGTGCCGGAGGGAGAGTTTCCGTCAAGAGAAAAGTCTCCATCCACACTTAGTTGTGTGACGCGGTCGTTGTTGACGCAAAAGACACCGCTCCAAAAGCAGCAGTCAGTACCTTTCTTCCATGAGCTGAGAATGCCCGAAGGATCTTTGGTTATACCCGATTTGAAACCTAAAAGACCCGCTTCGTCATCAGGATCACACGTGGCAGCTCCGGTGGAACGAAAACACCGGAGAAAGATAATAGCACCTAAGATGAATAAATTGAAGGAGCAAGAGTTCATGGTGGTAATGTGTGTTTGTGTTGTGGGAGTGAGAGAAGCATTTGGTAGCTATTTTAATAGAGGGAGGGAGACGACTTGAGAGCTCCAAAGTCAAAGTTTTAATATTTCTTTGCATTTTCTATTTCTAGTAACATAATTTTTTTTGTTTAATAAAAGAAAGTTGATGATTTTGACCGATCCATTTGCATGTGGCAGTGATTAGTAGTATCCGTAATTAGAGGAATTATAATCGTGGTCGAATTTATCATTTCTACGATTGGCTTGAACGGTTTCAGGCATCCCTATAAGTCAATGGTTGTTACCAGAGTCTTGAAGAGATTCTCTTGTTGTTATTGTGGAAGTTAATTAAGAAATGTAAAGGCATTGGATTAGAGATTCAAGAGGAAATGAATCCAGTGAAGTAAGAGACGAGACAATCTTTAACAAATTCCGAACCGGCAAATGAGAACTCTGTTCTAACTCATCAAATCCTGTTCTTCTCTTTGCAACTAGGTATTGCTGCTTCAAAGTCTCTTGGTTCATGTTATCAAGGTCAACTGTCCCCAAAGGCATATAAAAAAAAAGATTTGAAAAAGAAAAAAAAGGTTAAATCTCAAAGTCATCAAGAACAACCAAATCATTCCAAAAATATTGAATCGTTTTGCCGTACATACTACATTTCCTCAAGCCAAGAGACGCTAAAAATTCCATTCTTTTACATTTATTTAGTTTCAAATAATTTTCTTAGTGATTCTACAATTTTTAACAAGTCCTCACTTTTTAACCTAACAATTCCAATGTATGAAAGTCAAAATAAATTAAAGAAGTGTTCAAAACTTAAATAGTATTTTCAGTTTTTCACTAATATAAATCATTGTAACTGAGCCTTTTTATATCTTAAAACAATTTTTTTGTTATTAATACAAATCTAATTTGGAACTACGTGTAAAAGTAAATCCAAATACAAAATTGTAGTTCTCTTGTTACTAAGCTTTACAAGGAGAAAGTGGAGAGCCACAAAGACAGTCGTTACCGGCGAAGGCGCTAGCCGGGAACTTTGTCGTAGGAAGTTCTCCACAAAGATGGTTTTGACTTAAGTTTAGTCTTTGTAGACCAGCCACCGTGACAGGCACCTTACCAAATACCAAGTTCCTTGACAGATCCAAAGTTTTTAGTGTCCTCGGAAACGTTAGGTTCCCCATATCGAATCGAAGTTTGTTCTCCGCCGCCCGAAACTCAAGCAGATACCTCGTCTCGTTCAAGAACCTTTCTAGACTCCCTGAGATCTCGTTTTTCGACAAATCAATGTAATGGTAGTACAACGGTTCCGCTGGCTTCCAATCATCTAAGCTCATCTTGATCCCGCATTTTGCTAGCTTCAACAAGAAGACGCTCGGCAACAAGGTCACCCATTGTGGAATCGTTTCTAGTTGAAATTGGTTGTAAGAGAGATCAAGATATTCGATAGTGTTGACGGTCAAGTCAGGAAATTGACCGGTTAGAAGATTGTGAGAGAGATCAAGATTGTTAATATTGGTGAGATTGACGAAACCTTGAGGCACAACCCCCGAGAACCGGTTCTTGGAGAGATCTAACTTTTCAAGCTTGTTGAATCTTGATATATAGTTTGGGATCGCCCCAGAGAGATTGTTCTGGCTCACTTGGAGGGCCAGGAGTGTCGGTGCCAGTGTAGCAATCGATAGAGGAAGTTTCCCGTAGAATTCGTTGCTGGAGAGATCGAGAAATTTGAGCAACTTCATGGATTCGAAAATATCCGGGATGGTGCCAGAGAGGCGGTTGTCGCCGAGTTGCAGATTCTGCATGAGCTTGAGATTAGCAATCCCTAAGGGTATAGTCCCGGTTAGGAGATTACCGCCAAAAATGAGATAAGATAATCGAGTTAGATTCGATATCGAGTTCGGGATGGGACCGGTGAACTTATTTCCTTGAAGAAAGATTTCTTCCAACAAGCTTAGCACGCCGATGTTAGCCGGAAGTGGACCGGAGAGACGGTTATTTTGGATGTCAACGTACCTTAGCTTTGGTAATTGGAGAAGGAACTTAGGAAAAGATCCAGTGATGTTCACATGACCTCCTAAGCTAATCACGCTTAGGTGCTGGAGTTTGGCTAGCGACGGTGAGAGAGTGCCGGAGAGGGAACGTTCGGGTTTTTTGGGAAATCCTACTAGTTCAAGCATGGTGACGCGGTCACTGTTAAAGCAAATGATACCTTTCCACGAGCAGCAAGAAGTACCCTTCTTCCAAGAGCTGAGCATGCCCGAAGGATCTTGTGTTATACCGGATTTGAAAGCTAAAAGACCCGCCTCGTCATCAGGATGACACGTGGCAGCTCCGGTTGAACTTAAACATTGTAGAAAGGTAATGACAGAAAATATGAAGAGAGTGAAGGAGAGTGAATTCATTGTGATTTGTTGCGGTGTGATTGAGAGAAGCTATTGGTTAGCTATCAATAGAGGGAGAGAGACGACTTGAGGGCTACGAAGTCAAAGTCAACGATTTTTACAAATCCATATGCATGTGGGAGCAATAAGTGATATATAGATAGATCCTTGTCACTTGCCGCGTTATCTTGCTATTAGACCATATTTTTTTTTGTGTCTTCCCATATAAATATTATTAATAAAATATGAATAGTGTTTTTAAATGGAAGATCATTTTTAATGTGTCTCAAAATGTTTTCTTTGAGACATTTTAGAAGGATGTCTTTCATTTAAAGAGCCTCTTCTTATTTTATTAATTAAATTTAAGTAGGAAAACATTTAAAGTAAATATGCAATGTAGATGCTCTTAGAAACTATGTTTATTCGGAAGAAAATGAAACGGGATTTAGTTTTATAAGAATACCGTGGGAACACCATAATAGCGAAAATTTCATTTACAAAAAGTAATCTTTTTATCATATTTTATTCTAAAATTTACTTATACAAAAATAATAATTTTGTTTGTGTAAACTAAATATGTATGTTATTTTATGTATTTGTTTTTAGGCAGTTCAGACTGACCAAAAAAAATAGAGTAAATTATATATTGTACTAGTGTTAAATTTATTGATTTGGTTGTTTTTTTCTTGCCCAGTAAAAATTGTTGTTTATTCACAAAAGCTTTTCATTATTCAATTGAAGTTTGAGATGATTAAAAGTTTATTTGGTTATTATTATATTTATTTCTGAAATTAATACACCTCTAAAATTAAACTTTTTTAAAAAATATTGAAAGTACAATGAACCTAAATTAAATAGATAGAACACAAATGACGTAGTGTTTGTTTTTATCGCTATTTTTTAGCAGAAGATTTTAACATAAATTAACATACAGAATAAAAACAATGTTTCACAAATTCAACAGATTTTTGGTAGGCTCATGCATTCCTCCTCTATTTCGCCGTTTGTAAAAAAGGTGAAGGCTTACACAAATTTTTTCACTTTTTTTTTCATGTACTTGTCTAAATAGCATATGCTTCTTCCAGGATTCGATTAGTTTCTTCTAATGCTTTTTTTTCCTTCTTCCACTGCTTTTCTTTCCCTTTTCTTTTTCAAACACATCAAACCATGTGATGTTCTACGACCTAAAATGTTATTTTTTGAATCCTGTTAAGATCGTAGAGACCAAGCAGTTGAACAAAAGTTGAATAGTTCCTTTTTCCTTAATGTCTCATTCTAACAAAACCATTATTGAAAACTTGAAGTAACTATATATAATCTACAAAAATAAAACATAGAGCATGAGAACTATTGTAAACCTCTCTGAATGTTTTTTCCATTCATATTGTTTTTCTTTTGTGGATTAAGAATTAATTTGGTATATAAATAAGAACAAAATATAACTTTCTTTTTATCTGAAAACAAACTAAGTTTAAATACTTATAAATATCTAAAAAGACTATTAACAATGGCTAGTTTGAAAGTTTTTTCTTTTGCTTTGCTCATTGTTCTCACTTTCTCAGTTATTGGTATGTCTTCTCTCTTATAATTAGGAGTACTTTCTCAAGTGTTTACACTTTAACAAACTTATTTTTGCGTTTCAATACAAATTTGTTACTTTAATGAGAAAATTTCATGAACTCGTATTAGACAAAACTGTTTCAATTATGTGTGATAGTAGCAGATGTTGAAGGATATATAATGTAGAGAGTGGTGGTTCTTTGTGTTGTAATAGCCACCCAAAATTTGGAAAGTGCAACACAAACAATGACGAGCAGAGATGCAACCGTTGGTGTCACAATGGATGCGGCAATGGAAAAGGCGGTTACTACAAATCTATGTCTCACGGGGGACAATGCCACTATTATTGTTAACTCACAATTAAGAAACATTATGCATGCTTTAATGTGTTTGTTTGATTACTAACACATATATCAGTATGAATATCACGTGACGTGATAAATAATAATAACTAATAAGACTACAAAGCCAAAGAGTTTATTATACTTCTCAAAATCTCACCCAACTTGATGCCAATTCCAATTTATAAAGGGCTTGCAATTTAACTTTTTTTTTCCTACATTATTAACCCTTGACCAAATAATTGAATCGAAATACAAATTATAATCTGTACAAATGAGTATTATAAATAATAGGATTTCCACTCTCAACTCTCAAGTGTCATATTATGTACCATATTAATAGTGGTGGAAGTAAATGGCAAAAAGAAAACAATTATTACTTGATGAGGTGAATAATAATGTGATTTAAAACATGTGACGTGTAATTATTCCTTCTAAAGTAACGGACAATGAAGGACAATGCAATCAATACAACTAATGTTCATTTAACATTGCAATTGTTTGATTAGCAAATAAGTTAGAGTTATGAAAATTAGAATATGTTTAATTGGAAAGAAAAAATGAGACAAATTTCAAGAGAAAGATTAGAAAAGATGAGAGATGTCTTTTATATGAATTTTAAATTAGTATGTAAGATAGAAAATTTAGGAAAAAGATTAATTCGAAAATAGGCCAAGTGTACTAATATTGTGCGAATTCAAAAAATTTCTAATCCATAAATATGAATTAGATGAATAATTTATGTGATACTAAGTAGATAATATTTTTGGCACAACAAATTAGATAAAAAAATTGCAAGTTAAAAATACTTATCAAGAGAAATTAGAAAATATTAGAGATGTCTTTTATATGAATCTTAAAATATTATGTAAGATAGATAAATATGAAAAAAATATATCTAAAAATAGATACCAAATGTACTTATATTGTGAGAATTCAAAAGTTTACTAATCCATAGTTGTGAATTAGATAAATAAGTTATTTGATAGTAAGGAGATACTATTTTGAGCAAAACAAATTAGAAGAGAAAAATCAAGTTAAGAGTAAATATGAAATGTATCAATATGATAAGAGAAATATGATTTTTTGGAATTAAATATGAGAAATTCCTAAAAATAGCTCTAAAACAAGTTTGATGGACAATAATAGCATCCACTCTATAAACTTCCAAAAATAGCATTACTTGACTAACTATGAAGTTTTTTTCTAAAAGTATTATCACTAATTTATTTTTTCAATAATACCACTAATATAAAATATATTCAACCAAAAATAAATTAGAAATAAATTTAAAATATTATATTTGGGGTTCTCTATTTCCAATTTAGGGTATATATTTCAACCATTTAAATTTTTTTTTGATTCATTTTAATATTAGTTTAGGTATTTTATTTGGGTTCCCTATTTCCACTTTAGAGTATATATTTTCACCATTTAAAAGAGATTTTTCATTTTTATATTAGTTTGTGGTATTATAATTGGGATCTCTATTTTTAATTTTGGGTAGATATTTCCACTATTTAATTTTTTTTTTATTCAATTTAATATTAGATTAGTGTTTGCTCTCATTTTTATTTTTTATGTTATATTTTAATTAATTTTTATTGAAGTTTATAGTGTTATTTGTGAAATTTTAGAAATGTTGTGCTAATTTTAGAAGAAAAACTTATTTTGGTACTATTTTTTGTCAATTGCCCATTAAATATTAGATATAAGAAATAAATTAAAAGAAACAATTTTACAAAAGAAAGAGGACAAGTGTCACCAAAAGAGAGTGCCAAATATCGCAATGTTCAGAAGAGTTAGGTAAAACCTTCTTTTATTATATAAGATAAGATGTTGAGATTTATAAATGGCTAAGTGTAACGATCCAGACTTGGCCTAAGCGTTCATGTATTCGGTTTGGTATTTTCTTTCCAATATTTTAAGGTATTTCAATATTTTTGGGTATTTTAAGATATTTTCTAGTATTTTCAAATATTTTGATATTTGTAAATATATTTTCCAAGTATATTTTGGTATTTTGTATATGTTTGGTTATTCGATCTAAAAATAACTAATATTTTGGATATATAATTGGATATTTTTGAGTATCCAAAATATTTTGGTTTGGTTCGGGTTTGATTATAATCTTTTTCGGTTCTAGAATTTTGGACCTATTTGAATATTTTACAATTGGTCTGAGTTCAGTTTGGTTCTTTTTTCTTCGGTTCCAGTTCAATTCTTTCGGTTCACTTATTATGTCCAGACTTAATCCAGACGATGGACTGACTTGACTAATTATATCCGATAAAATCAGACGGGATTTTTGGATCGAGGGACCGGTTCAAGAAATTCTGGTCACGCGGGATCAGAAAATCCAGGTAAGTAAATTTAATTCTTATACTCATTAATTTGACTAACTGTTATGTGTATTTTGTAAAGTTTGGGTATTTAAAAAAAAGTAGAAAATTTGGATAATTTCTGTTAATTTTGTAAAAGTTAAATACATAAACGGAAATACGAGTATCTTTTCCGAAGTCCTCGCCGTTCACTTTAGTAGTAACATTTCGCGTATATGGAAAACAATGTCGGAGGGTTGAAATACTACTTTCACTAATACAATAATACGTATTGATTATCGTTGTTACATGTAGTGGAGCTTCTTGATGTCTTAAGTTAATGGTGTGTTTTTGTTGATTGAGAGAAGCATTCGTGGTAGCTATTAATAGAAGGAAAGTCATCGACTCTAGCGCTGACGATTTTGACCAAGTCATATGCATGTGGTGGCATTACGTGGTGGTATAATCCGTGATCGTTGTTGAGTTTAGCATCTCTGGATCCCTTGAAAGAGACAGTGTCTTTCATCAGATTATTATATAAATGGTTTAACATATCTTCTTTTTCTAGAATTTTGTTGTTACATTGTATTAAAACTCATAAGTCATATAGTTTTTTTCCACTGTCTTATTAGTATTTCTTTCTATCAAATTTAAATAAAATTTTATTTTTATTATGGAATTTAGTTAGGAAAAATAACCATTTTGATTTTTCTCTAACATCTATATATACATTTTTGCAGCCATTTTGTGAAATAAATCCTGGAGTTCGAACTTATTTACAATACCTGCCATTGCCTTTTAATTATTGGTTTTCTTTTGGCAATAAATTGATTAACAAACAAAAAATATTCCAAATATATTATAATCCCATATATCACGCAAATTTCTCCAAAATTTAAACTAGATTTCGGAAACTATTTAAAACAAAAAATATTTGACAAACCAAAATACAATTGCAATCCC
>Ga0041059_1000782_pt1 | contig 24954 bp, 17 predicted proteins | sample AraColnosormetaG_FD_56232 | JGI IMG/M metagenome (GOLD analysis project Ga0041059, IMG submission 56232) | Arabidopsis roots microbial communities from North Carolina, USA - Col MF nosort | ecosystem: Host-associated > Plants > Roots > Unclassified | place: USA: North Carolina | collected... | reverse complement strand
TNTNTATATATATATATATATATATATATATATATATATATATATAAAAACACTTAAAAATTGTGTAGATCATAGATTATACCAATTTGAATATCTTATCGTGCATGGAAAACATACCGGAAATTGGAAACTAAATGGTGGAGAAATATAAGAATTTGTAACTTGGCGAGTTCGTTCCCGGGACAAGCATGAACTCCACTTCCAAAAGGCATGAATGTATTCGGCTTCGGATTTACCTTCAGTTTATTTTTGACCAATTAACACGTTTTAGATTATCTATCTTTTATCAAAAGTAATAAATATAAGTTACTAAAGTTCTAAATTTGTATGTAGTTTCTTAATTATTTACCTCGAATCTAGATGGGTCGAAAACCTCAGGGTTTGAAAAATATTTCGGATTGTGATGAATATTCCGAAACAGTGGCATCACTTTCCATCCCTTAGGTATCAAATATCCTGCATACATGCATTTTACAAAAAAAATTAATGAGTTATATTCATTTGGACCACCACATTTTGATAATAACAAAAAAGCTTAAATATATCGAATGTTCTAGTAGTGTGAAATGATTTAATTAGTACCCTTATATTCAACATCAACCACTGCTTCTCTGAATGTGAAGGATATGATGCTTGCCATCCTCAAGCTTTCAACTATAACCTATATTTCAAATAACATTAAAACATGTGATGTATATATATATTAATGGTGGTTCATATATACGAACCTAAATTTTATTATGATTTATCAATTACCTTATGTGTCAGTGGCATATTCCTCGTTTGTCTCCATGTTAAAGGTTTCTTCTCTCTACTGTTTTCTTCATATATAGCCTTTTGCTCAGCCTACAATCATTATGTATACATAAATTTAAGTGTATATATACACAAAAGAGAGTGGAAAATAGTCTGTGCATGTGATCATACCTTAACAGCTTCTAGAAGTTTCTGATCATCATGTAAGTACTTAAGAATCCAAGTTAAGCAACTAGCTGTCGTGTCCTGTGCGGCGAAAAGGACTCCGATGATGTTGTCTGCAATCTGTTCTTGGGTTAGCACACGACCTTTTTCGTTCTTGAAGTTGAGTAGATGACCAAGAAAGTCCGTTTGCAAGGCCCTTTTCTCTCTTCTTTCGCATATAATCTCGCTTACTATCGTCTTTAGCTGCTTTCTCGCCTATAACAAGTTTTTGTCAGTACTTGTTAAAATTTGCTTTTAAGGTACATTTATTCATTCATTCCAGAGATGAGATTACCATGAGAGCTTTGTGATAAGATGTTCCGGGGAGACTCATGGGGAAAGAGTTGTAGCCTTTGTCCACAATATTGTAGTTATGTTTCAAGATCTCTTTGTAAGAACTCTCCAAATGTCCAAATATGGCTAGAATACCCACATCAAAGGCGAACTGCAAGAGACAAGATTATCTTGTGTATTAGGAGATCTCAGAGAACCTGAATGTGTGAGTTCGTTTGCTGTATACATCTCAACATATATATACCTTCTTCATCTCCTGGTAGGTGGAGACAATCGGCATATTGGCCCAAGATTGTAAGGAAGAAAGGGCAATGTGCTCGATATCAGGGATGAGTTTACGGATGGTTTCAGGGTAGAAAGAGGATTGAACAAGTTTCCTTATATGGGAATGATAATCTCCTTGGTGGAAAAAGAGTGCAGAGGGTCCTATCAGCTTCTCTTTGCTTCTCGGATAAGTTGGTTTGAACATATGGGCATGAGTCACAAGTACAAACCTCGCAGCCTCAGGGCTAGCCAACATCACGCATGGATAGCCGAGGATTCGGGTTTTGAATATCTCTCCATATCTACACATCAGAAGATCAAACACTTCTAAATCTAAGAGCATAACTAAAAAAGTAACTTGAGGGACAAGGTTTCGAAATTACCTCTTTTGCTTGGAGGTGAAGAAAACATTGGGGTTTTGTGAATAGAGTTGTAGAGTCTCTCCTAAGTAAGGCCATCCCATGGAACCAGGAGGAAGCTTACCTCTACTGTTCTTTTTCTTCTTTGAAACAATCACTCTTACCAAAAGCAAGCATAAGATGAGGATTGGTACAACCAAGAACCAAATTTCAGCCATCGATTATTATTTAATTTAATATGAAATGTTTCGTTGATGATAGAATGTTTTGGAGGATGAATTTTTAAGGAAGAAGAGGAAGAAAGAAGCTAGAAGATATAATAGGGAACAAAAACATACACAAATACACAAGAGAGAGGTGGGTATATATATACACATAGAAAATTGTGGAGTAATAAAGACAAATTAGGGATTTATATATTTGATTTATTATTTTATTATTGTTATGTTTTATTTCGTCCAAACGTGGGAAGATGACGACTGCTTTCTTCTATTCACAATTTTGGCTTCTCAGGCGAAAAAGCTGAATAGATCTAAATTTAGATCTTGTCGATTTCTTTCTTATTTATTATGTAGAATGATATAGAGAAGTTTATTATTTCGAGAAGCAAAGAGAATGTATAATAGTAAAATTAATTAATGGGGGTGCTAGAAATCGCGATTTAGTTTATTAATGTTGGTATATACTGCCTTGGTTTTCATGGTAATGAGCAGTGTAAACTACAATGTTCCGTATTATACTAGTGCGAAATTTTTGAAACATAATAGCATTTTCTACATCATTTTTTTTTTTTTACAGAAAGGTCTAATATATAGAAAATTTTCCGCCAAAACATTAATGTTATAAACTGAATAGCATTTTCTATATCATCTTGATGCATTCTCCTTATTCAATTGCCTTGCCAAGGCACCCCATAGATTTAGTGGAAGTAGTGTTTTAATGTTCTTTTATGGTCATCTCTGCATTGTACATTGATTACTTTTGAGTTTTAATTAGAAATAGCACATACGTTTATATCATGATTATTTTGCAGAGTGATACAAATTAGTAACTAGTAGTGGGAACAAACTATTTTTGGACCATTTAATTACAAGAACCAATGGATGGCATTTGCTCATACCCAATGAACGATTTGCATACAAACTTTATCAACGGCATGTCGGTATTATATATCAAAATGGTAATGGTTTGGAGAATTCGAAAGAAATACGCGTCTTGTAGCCTCTCCTAGGAAGAATATTTGAAAGGCGGCGTTAAAAATTACCTTCAATTTAATTTCTTGATTTGATGCGTTTAACGTTTCTAGTTTCTTCTACATGACAACATTTACGGGTGTCTTAATTACGTATAGTACAAATTGAATAATGGATCTCAAATTAGCCATCAATAGCTTTTGAAGCTTACATATCGAGATCTAGAAAAGAACATGGCATTTTGCTCGTGACAAAGTATTTCCTTACAAGGCATAATCCCTTTCTAGATGGGATTTGCCACTTTTAGTAACATAACCTAAGATTGACGTTGCCCAATTTGTGTAGCATTCTTTAGAGATTGATCTAGTAGTTTCTTCTTTGTTCGAGTTTAATACATTTTATACGGAAATATCTTGACTGAAATAATCTTAGTTACTACGAAATATATTAGTCGTGTATTTTACATTGCTTTATTTCTTTTCTTTTAAAAATATGCATAAATCATAATTTCAAACTCGAATACGACTAGTGACACATCAATAATATTACAAACCACTAAATTACATATCAATGTCAGAAATCAAAACTTTGCATCGTGTAATTTACACTAGTGAATAATATAGTAATATATGTACATCTTTATGCCCAAGAAATAAAATGAATGTAACTCTTAAGTATATATACATCAAAAAGGTTTGGAACATCTTTCATTATATATAAGAAAAAAAAACTATGATATTTTTAAGACTAGTAAATATTTTAGATGAATACATGTATGATATCAATGATCAAATGAAAACTGACGCATATTTGTCACAATCTTAGAATGAAATATTACGAGGGTAAATGAAATGGACCTATGAGGACAAAGTCGGTGGCGGTGCCTTACACTTACCAATTGTCTCCGTCTGATTTAAACCTATAGGCTAACGTTTATCACAACTATATCACAAGTTAACAAAAATAAAATTTCTAATATGTTTTTTCTGGTACATTTTCTAAACTGGCCAAAATGGTTGTCATTTGCAATAATATGCCTTACGTAATAGACCCTTGTCATGCATAATGTTTTTAAAAGTTGTGTTATATTATACGTTGGAATGATAAGATTTTTATTTGTACTTTGAAATGGATCTTTTTACTTTTAAATACGAAACAAAAGTCGATGGCTGCCAGAAAAAAATTGTGGTTAAGAAGGTAGTTGCCGTCAATTGGGTGATCTAAAAAAAGAAATAGAAAATCAACGAAAATGGAAATAATTTGCGGAGAGGGGAAGAAATAATCTGGTGGAGTCGGCGCATTGTGTTCACGTGATGACGTGACACTTTGTGGGACTCATTTTTATGCAATACAGCTCATTTTCCGATTACCATAAGATGGCGGGAACCTCTCTCCACCCGTCGTTTCCGGTGGAACAAATGGGTCCGAAACCGTACGGAGGAAAACTGACACGTGGAAACCTTGCCAAAGAGCGTGGGACGCACGCTCGGTTGTGACATCAGGTGATTCGTCTCGTGTTACTGTTTTGGTTTGGGGGATCTAATTCTTAAGGGTTTGAGATCGTATGGACACAACAAAGGACAAAATTAGTGGAAAACAACACATTTCAGTTTTTTTCCTCTAGTTGGTCGGATCTGGAGACTTCCATAACGCAACGGCAACCATTTTTCTTAAATATACGCGATTATGATAATACGACGACCGTAATTCTACATAAGGTTTTTTCCTTTGTTATCACCTACATCGAATAGCTTTAATTGAAAATGTATAATAGATTCAAATATCTTTTATCGTTTACAAGTTTATATGCGATTCACGAGATTATGATTGACAATGCAATATTTTTGAGTTGTTTATGGTTAATACAACTGATCCGAGCGGAATGAAAACAAATGTTTTAGACCAACATTTCTATAATCTTATGAATCACACTCATTTAGATTGTGTACGAAATTATTCAAAGAAAAAAAAACAAAATAATACAAGCTAATTATGATTGGAGACCAAAAAACCGTCGTTAAACTAAAACAATTTTAACTTAATGATCATAGCAAGCCATAGAATTATGTTTTTTTCTTACTTGGCTGACTTGGCTCCACATGTATGAATTAGTGCTCTCTTTCTCTTTCTCCAAGTTCTTTTAGAATTTTGTAATTATTAAATCAACGACTATCCTTAATGATTAAAATTCTTAGAAATCGTAGTACTTGACATGCAAGGCAGTGACACGAGTAAACCCTTTTTCTATACCTTTTATTTTATTTTTCTCTGTTAAGGTTTTTTAATAATAAATCTTACCCATTTCTGAAGTACGAAACATTCACTGCTCTGAATTTCACTATACATAAAATATACCTTCTTTTTCTGTTTTACTTTCGTTATTTCTTGTGTCATATGTTCGTGTGGGACAAATGTAGATATTTAACCCAACCCATTTAACAATTAAAGAAGACGACGTAGATATTTGTTGAGATCACGCATGGAGAAAAACAAAACTTTACATTGCTTCTTATACACCATACCTTTAATGATCAATAATGCCCCCTTTTCTTTTTCTTACGATACACATCCTTATATACAGTGTTTAGGATGTTTATATATGTATAAATAGGGAGTATTTCTATTCTATGTAGAGATAAAGTGAGTGTGGGTAATGATTGGGAAGTTTACATTAGAGCACAAAGAGGGATGACTCATAGACACTCCAAAATCGTTTAGAAACTTTGCCGCATGATATTGAATCTTCTCCTTTTAATTATTCTCTCTTTTTCACTTATCTTTCTTCCATTTCTGTACGGCTCTTCCTCTATTATCTTAATTTTAGTTTCCATATATATTCACACATTATATAAAAAGTGTGTATATATTTACATATTCAAAGCGTACAAATTCGATAGATAGACATCCATCGCTGTAAAAGATATGTAGGTGTTATCAAAGTTATAAGCACATGCTTGATAGATAACGTGATTAGGTTAACACTAATATTCCCACTGATTCAATTCACACCAAAACTATAGTTGGAAGACATGTGTTTGGTTCATATATAAAGCTCGAACAATTAAAAGTGAATCCAATGTACTATAAGTGAATATATAACCATATCACTTATGATAAAGATGCTACAAGCTTGGGTTGAAACATGACAGGAGCATGTTGCTAGTATGTCATTGGTCTTATATTTTTTGTTGGATTCATATTAATTATCAGAAAATTGGGGACAGTAACAAGATGGAGATTTAACGGTTTTTAGCCACTTTTGGTATAAGCAAGAATTGGAATGTCTTAAAGTGTTTTGGAATAAATAAATAAAACTAAGAAAAAGTTATGAAAAAGAAAATTACAAGATTAGATTTGAAACAAAAAGGAGAGAAGAAAAAGAAAAGAGAAAACCCAAACTCATTGTCAAATTTGTAACTCTCTTCGTTCTACTCCACTCATGTCTAGTTCATTATCTCTTTCAAACTTGTGTTTCCTTTTTTTTCACATAGATTCATTCACTACAAGTAAAATCGAATAAGGATAAAAATATAGAGATAGGTATATACACATAAGTTAATGTAGGCGAGACAATAATATGATCAGACAAATAAAAAGATGATGGAGCAGAATCCTAAAAGACTTTAGTCAAAGATCATGCTCGAGGCAAATCAGACAGTGGATTCTCTGTCAACGTAAGAGAAAATCTGGTTTATATATTTTCCCACTTCCATTCCATATCATCATGACTTGTATCCGATTATCAAAGATTTCTTTGTTCTAAAAAAAAAGATGTTGTACAATCAGAACAGAACATGTCAATCACATACAAGATCCATATTGCAGTATCTGTAAATCTGTTAAAGCTAATCTGAGAATGCTTGTGTCATTTTGTGTTTTATCAAACTACACTTGAACATATGTGCATTGTAGTACCCAATAAGACAAGCAAAAACTCTTTTATTTTTATATGTACACATTCCTTAATTCCTGCCTAAGACAAACTACACTCAAAGCATGTATCACAAAATAAACTTTGGTTTTCTTCTAGAATTTAGACAAAGACAACTTCGAATTTGGGACAAGGGTTTCTCTGTATGTGAGTACTGAGACTTGAATTTCCTTCGAATTTGAAGTTGTAAAGAGCTTGTCTTTGAGTCAGACCAATAGGATATATCCCATGTACTCTAAGCTTGCCGTCTCCTCTTAAGCTCGCGGGTCTTTCCTTCTTCCATATTGGTTCATATCTCAGAGACATGAACTTCGCAAGAACCGCAGATTCCAGAGCTTCCAGAGTCAGATTTCCATCCCTGTTGTTACATCATAGCAAAGAACATAAGTATACATAAAGCAATTTTCCTGGTTTAGCGAAATAATGCTGGCTTACTTCAAGAAGATGGATTCCATGTCAAACCGTCCTCTTTCTCTAACATACAAATGATAAACTGTCTCTGAGCCTCTGGTGCATTTGCAGGGTCGTCTCTTAAACTCAGGGCTCTTCTCTTCTTGCTCACGAATCCTTGTAGCCACAAAGATGCAGAGACGACAAGAAGAGTGTACAGCAGCCATATCAATAAGTGCCTTAAAAGAATCTGAAGGGCCTTCATGTTTCCATCTGATTATAAAAGCAAAGTTTTCAATACATGTTCTTATTTTGTTTTCCATCCGGCAAATATTTTACATATTACCGCACCTTAGCGTCTGATTATAGGCGTCAGGGTTATCCGCAAGATACTTCATTTTCTTTGCAACTGCCTTGACATCATCCATCTGCTTAATGTGAAGGAATGAGTCAGGAGAAGGTGCAAATTCTTCTATATTTGGAGCTCCAACAACCACAGGGACAGATCCTAAAAGAAGATTTGATCATTTAGTGCTAATCAGAAGTAGAAAACAAGGTAGGTTCAATGCTCACATATATGATAATCTATGTATCTAAATCCGCATATCACCCTTCATCAATTGACATGATAATAAGCTCAGATCATGCAAGATGACTAACAGTAGCTAAGAGGTGGCAGAGAATATAACAAATGCTAATTCTTCTAATGAAGCAAATACTAAAATTTGCAAGATCATCAGAGAGAGAGGATGAGATATATCTATACCAGCGACTAGAGATTGGAAGAACTTCTCTGTGACATAATCCTCCTCGTTGGTGTTCTCAAAAGCTAGACTGAATTTGTAGTGCTTAAGAGCTTCAACCTTCTCCACTGTAACGAATTTTCGTAAATTATTGGTTCAATGACTTGATATGGTTAGGACATAGAACATTTCGCTAGCAATGCATAATATTAATACATACCACTCCCATCCCGATTCCGGTGACAACCACCATAAGAATCAATCTTAACATTCGTCTTCATTAAGGCTTCAAGAGCTTGCAGGCGGAAATTCCGAGCGGCGCAATTGGAAATAAAAGCAGCAGCAAGAGCTTTCTCTGTTTTTGGTTGCACTGGAGCCATAATATCATATTCCGCCCATGAAAAATACCCAACAGGAACATCTGATGACAGACTAGTTGTCATCACAATATCATAACCTTTCCTGATGAAACAACAGAAGATAAAAAGTCAGATACTAATCACATAATTTTACATGTCCTGCAAAAGTATAACGTCTTGTTAAGACTGTGCTTACCCACCGTCGTGCTTGAGCAAGATTATTCTCTTGGTAATACTGTGCTGATTCCATGGAACGGATTATACTGAGTGTTCCAGGTTGATGACTTAATCCAAAAGCCGCATCAGGTTTCTTATCTGAAGTGAATCCCATTACACAATCAACAGAGCACGATTTGAAGTCCTACAATTTGAGAGATATGAAGCCAATAACCACTCGTAAGAACTTGTTCTCCGCCACTACCATCATTGAAAAATAAAAACCCTTAAAGAATCATTATATCCACATCAATGCTTATAACTAAGAAACCACAGTATCCAATCAACATTACCACCCACAACAACTAGCTAACAAGCAAGCCTAAATTTTGATCCCCTTGACTTGCTACCAAAGTCTAGCTCAGAAAATATCACACAGAGAAATTAGATATACATAATTTGATGATAGACAAATGATTCTGCTACACACCTTGTTACTACCAGAGATAAAAATCGGATCTTTAGTGAAATCTCTAGAATAAGTAACTGAATCCACTCTCTCTAACCACTCCTGGCATTTCTCTATTCCTGACCCAACTTTCAAATCGGACGACGACTTGGTGAAAAAATGGGTTAACGTATCGACCAAAGAAGCGTTATCGAGCCGACAGAGGAACCCGATCTCGATAATGACGACAAGAGCCACGCAGATTGGCAAAAAGGTCGAGACTTTACGCTTGAAAGAGGAAGGAGACGAAGAAGAAGAAGTAGAGCCATTGGCTACTACAGGCAATTCTTCATGGGTCAATCCAATTTTAGGACCTCGAAGATTGGAGAAAACACCCATTATCAAAGCGACGATTTTTTATCAATAATGAATGGATTTTAAGAATTGTGATTTGGGTTTTTATCGTTTGATACTTTGATTGATGAGAAAGAGGAAAAATTGGCAGATTTTCTACCTTTAGTTCTTATTTTATTTCATTTCATTAGGAAACTCACTGAAACATGAACTAAAAAAATACATTAACATATATGTCTCTTTCATCATTAGGCTCGGATTAAAACATTTAAACACTTCAAATCTCTAAGACAAAATCCTAAATGAGAGAATTTTACTTATCACAAGGAGAAGGTGTTGGAATAAGCTTGAAGATGACTTAAGCTATAAGTCATTAAGAGATTAGGATTAATAATTCTAGGAGTTATCTAGAATTATATTAGGAGTTATCTAAAGATTATTTGGTAGTTATCTAAATAATAGTCCTAATAGGTTTTGGATTTGGTTTATGAGATTCTTATATAAGGAGATGCTAAGTTGTGGCATAACTCATTGTGTTTAAGCATTGAGAGTTTGAGAGCTTAGGTTTTAAGGTATTTTCCTAAGTTAATAAAAGAGAGTTATTCTTTTATATTTTGAGTTCTTATTCACAATCTTATATCCTTAAATTCTATAGAAGGAACTAAGGAAGAGAAATGTATAGATCGTCATGGATGAGCATATACATGTAATTTTTGCCTCCTCTTAGAATTTTCTAATGACAACTCCAAAATAGAATGATTTCATATATTTTAAAAAAAAAAGAATGATGATGACTATTATTACTCTAGTTATAGCAATAAGCCAACACTATTCATCACAACATTTATTTTTAAAAATTTATCGACAAATTGATATCACACTATTATGAGACAAAACTAATACATCAAAATGCAAAGCTAACGATAGATATAAATAGTAGTTAATTAAAACTTGAAAATACAAAAATGACATTGTATTAATTGAATAATATAAAATATAGTGATGTAACTAACGTTCAAATTTCAAAGTACATAATCAATATGGAAACTAAAGATAAACAAAGTCGTCCTTTCAAACAAAATCCTTTCAGACTTTGGATCTGAATGATATGTAGCTCAAAGAATCAGAGGAAAAAGGCAAATAAAGCCAACGCAAAAGGTCCAAGCTAGAACAATGGATTCATGTCCGGGAAACCGTGGTAGTAGAAGACGTGGTGGTGGAGGACCACACATGACATAACTAGGGTTTTTCTTGTGAACTTTTTCTTCTCTAGCTTCACCGTAATATCTTGTTTTCGATGTTCTCTAAAACTAGCAAATCGTGTGTTTACACTACTCTTTCAAACTACTTTTCTCCATCTCTGACCCTTGAAGTCATAGCCATGTAATCTCTTTGCATTTTAGTAGAATACCCTGTAACAAGAAAAAATAATTATAGATAAAAACAACAACAAATAATCTTAACAAAACAAATGTTGATGCTTCAACGATTCGTCCTTTTTTAACACATTTTCTTGATTATATTTTGTGGCTAGAGGCCCTAGTCACAAATGCCCTCACCAACCCTTCAATCATTGAATATATACAAGCACAACCACATGCGATCATTTGGGATCTGAAATATTAATACAAACTAAGATCTCAATCATAAAAAAATAGAATGACTACAAATCTATTAGTTAATTAGGACAATTATTAAACATTTTTTCTATTCTCTATTTTATGTTTGAATCTTACTTTTTGCTAAAAAAATATTGCTCCATTGATATTTATAGTTTACTATAGTCTTGGTGATTTGTATGGATTTGTAAAAAGAGGTCAAGCGTTGATGGAGATGAACTCTACTTCTCACATCACTCGAGTCTTTTTAGATTAGTTTTTTTTTGATAAAAAGGAAACAAAGCCTAATTATGAATTAGCAAATACAACTACATCTCCATAGTCGTCCCTTGAATCTTGGTCGAACTCTGTAGCATCAAGGTTGAAATTAAACCTAAATGACAATCGTGTGTACGTGTATAAATATACATATAAGTGATGATTACATAAACTCATAGTCATATATGGGATCTATTATGGTTTTATGCTCACTCTATACGTCGGCCTAACGTGGCAAAAGTGGATATTTCTTTGAATATAAAATAGAAAAACAAAAAGCAAATAAGCAAACATTGCAATAATACCAAAAGAGGAATGAAAACATATTTCTGTATTTGGAAGTAATGATCTTAGACTCCACGCGACTGTGTTCTTTATTGTTTTGTTTCGAAGAGCGGTGTGATATTCTTATTGGCTTGCAACCAAAATGGGCTCCCAAAAAGAAAGCAAGCACCACCACTTCTTCTATCTGATGAGGGAACACTTTTAACATAAAAGTCACACAACCATAACATATATTCAAATTTCGGGTGATAACATAATGATAAAAATAGCACAACCCAATTAACTACATGTTTTGGTCATATTTTATTCATAGTTTATAGTTTTTTCTTTTTTTTTGGTAGGAGTAAAGAACACTGTCGCGTGGAGTCTAAGATCATTACTTCCAAATACAGAAATTTGGTTTCATTCCTCATTTGGTATTATTACAATGTTTGCTTATTTGCTTTTTTTCCTACTTTTTTTTTATAACATCTAGTTTATAGTTTTTGTTATATATTCAATCTATTTAGTGTCTAAACAATACTGATGATATCAAATGATTAAAAGGCTTTTGAACTGTAAAAATGACAAACAAATATCTATGATCTATGTCATAATTGAAAAAAAAAAGTTACCAATAAAGATTTTTTTTTATATAGGTAGTATTTCTTGGCTAATATGGACATGTATATAATTATATTTAGTCTTATCTATGTATGAAATTGGTTTGGATGTTGAAAAATGAATCATCCTTATCGTCAACCATTTTGGAAAGAGACAAATCTAGATTTTGATTTCTTTTTTTTTACAAATTAAAGATTTTATAATATATCACAATATTGTTGAAGATTACAATTGTGGCATATGTCAATTTGAAGATCAATTTGAATTTTTGATATACATCTAAAATAAGAAAACTAAAAGAACATAAGAAGTAATATATTTTTAAAAAATTGACCTAAAAACAAAGAATAATCATTATTATGATTTAACTCCAATGAGAAAACAATTCCAAGCACGATCTCCAACCACTCGAATCTTCACTGTCGGAAACAAACGGCCAATGTTTTACCACGTCGCATTCTTAATTGGATGTAAGTCTTTACAAGCACTTAAAACATTAAACTCTTTTTTCTCATTCGTCCACGTTTCTTTTTAAATTAATACTGTTAACAGATAATTATTCACAAAAAAATAATATCTGAAGAACAAAAAAAAAGGTTTCAGGGCCTTAAAATGGCTGCTCGTGTCGAGGCGGCAGCAACACACTTGTCGTCTCTCCCTGTAGCTTCTCTGGAGTTTTCGCAGTCACGAATCTTGTTTTGAAGAAATTAATTTGGTAAAACATATTTTCGAGCTCCTTTCTCTTTTATTATCCGTTTTCTGACTTCTGGATCTGTCTTTGTCGGATCATCCAATTTTTTTGTTGTCTTTCCTCTGTTTCGTTTATGAATCATGATGATGTACATGTTGTAACTGAAGTAACTTTTGGTTATCAAATTAGAGTTAAAGAGAGAATTTTTACGAGATATTTGTTATAAATTTATCGATTTGATTCTTGTTGCTATTAGGGTTTTGTCTATTTGATTCGATCGGGTTTTTTTTAAGAGAAATGGGTTGTGGAATCTGGAATAGATCCTTCTCATGCTTGTTGGGTTTTGCTGATTTTCTCGTTTTTGGTTTTATGAGTAAACTCTGTATCTGGTGTGAATTCGTTTTCCATCAAAAAAAGTCATCAAATTACGTTTTTTTATAAACATTATCCAAAGATCTGACCTTTATTGATTGACTTTACTGTGCTTTTACATTTGTTCGCACGCATTTATGTGGTTTGTCCAGTTTCACTTTAGTATTCTTTCTCTTATATGGATGTGAACATGCATTAGTGACACATAGTTCACTCCTTTTTATTTTCCTCGGAAGTTCTCTTTTTCATGGATTCTTAGCATTATGTAATATACACTCTAACTGCTTTACTTTGATTTTAGAACAAGGGTTTTAGGGCTTGGATGCTTTGTTTTCATTGAAAAAGAAGTAGAAGGAGTGTATACAAGGATTATGGGAACTCACATCAATTTCAACAACTTAGGAGGTGGTGGTCATCCTGGAGGGGAAGGGAGTAGTAACCAGATGAAGCCAACGGGTAGTGTCATGCCCTTGGCTAGGCAGTCCTCGGTCTACTCCCTTACCTTTGATGAGTTACAGAACACACTAGGTGGACCGGGAAAAGATTTCGGGTCGATGAACATGGATGAACTCCTGAAGAGCATATGGACTGCTGAGGAAGCTCAGGCCATGGCCATGACTTCTGCGCCAGCTGCTACAGCGGTAGCGCAACCTGGTGCTGGTATCCCACCCCCAGGTGGGAATCTCCAGAGGCAAGGTTCGTTGACGTTGCCTAGAACAATTAGTCAGAAGACTGTTGATGAGGTGTGGAAATGTTTGATCACCAAGGATGGTAATATGGAAGGTAGCAGCGGAGGCGGTGGTGAGTCGAATGTGCCTCCTGGAAGGCAACAGACTTTAGGGGAAATGACACTTGAAGAATTTCTGTTCCGTGCTGGGGTTGTAAGAGAAGATAACTGTGTTCAACAGATGGGTCAGGTCAACGGAAACAATAACAATGGGTTTTATGGTAACAGCACTGCTGCTGGCGGCTTAGGTTTTGGATTTGGTCAGCCAAATCAAAACAGCATAACATTCAATGGTACTAATGATTCTATGATCTTGAATCAGCCACCTGGTTTAGGGCTCAAAATGGGTGGAACAATGCAGCAGCAACAACAACAACAGCAGTTGCTTCAGCAGCAACAACAGCAGATGCAGCAGCTGAATCAGCCTCATCCACAGCAGCGGCTGCCTCAAACCATTTTTCCTAAACAAGCAAACGTAGCATTTTCTGCGCCTGTGAATATAACCAACAAGGGTTTTGCTGGGGCTGCAAATAATTCTATCAACAATAATAATGGATTAGCTAGTTACGGAGGAACCGGGGTCACTGTTGCAGCAACTTCTCCAGGAACAAGCAGCGCAGAAAATAATTCTTTATCACCAGTTCCGTATGTGCTTAATCGAGGACGAAGAAGCAATACAGGTCTAGAGAAGGTTATCGAGAGGAGGCAAAGGAGAATGATCAAGAATCGGGAATCAGCTGCTAGATCAAGAGCTCGAAAGCAGGTGAATATAAATCTAACTAAACTTATCTAGTCCCTTTTGTTTGGTTTGACTATTATGGTCTTATATTTTGCAAGACTGCATTAAACAGAAACATAAAACCAGCAAAGATATCTTCTATCCCGAACCACTTCTTGTATTATGAAAGATGCTTTATCTTCCATGTTTTTTAACTATCCACTAATTACAGGCTTATACATTGGAACTGGAAGCCGAAATTGAAAAGCTCAAGAAAACGAATCAAGAACTGCAGAAAAAACAGGTTTCTTTCTGTTTACAACCTCTCTGTGTGTTTTCTGTTTTCCCCTATCAGACTTTTAGAACTTGGCTCTGATCCTAGCTTCCCCTGTATTGCAGGCTGAAATGGTGGAAATGCAGAAGAATGAGGTAATTGTTTAAGAACTTTTCTTTTCATTGAGTTCATTCTGAAACCCTTGACCATACTTGATTAGGACCAACATCAGCAGCAAAAGACTAAACTTAAGTTGTAGCTCTGATAGTGTATGTTGGTCCTTATCAAGTATGTCCCCAACTGAAGCTCAAACCTGAGATAGCTTTCGAACATTTCGTGGTCTTGCTTCGTTTTGAATAGCCTTTTTGATTGTGTTGTTCACTAGTATTCTTTTCAAAATTAGCAGCTGAAAGAAACGTCGAAGCGACCGTGGGGCAGCAAAAGGCAATGCTTGAGAAGGACATTAACCGGACCATGGTGAAGGATGAAGCAACAAGAACGGATGAACCAGACTCCTAGCTTGGGATTAATGTAATAGGATAGTGCTACCTGTACAGGAGATTAAGAGAAATTGAGTGAAAGATCTAGGTTACAGAGTAGGAGAGAGTTTTCATTATGAATAAATGACATTTTGTGCCCTGACCTTTGTTAGTTTAGGTTTAGATTATCCTCTGTTATTGACTTATTGTGCTTTCTGGTTGTTAGGGTTTCTAAAAGACATAGTTGTTTATATATATGTCTGACTTTGTATTCCGGATTTGGTTCTCTTGTGTCATTAACTTGGGTTTAGCCATTATTACTTAAGAGTGGCAACGAAATCATTCTTGACTCTGGTTGGAAAACATATGTCATCTTTCAAAACTGCAATTAGAAAACAGTTAGGATGATCCTAAGTGACAAATTTCTAGAAAAAATGTGACTAATTTGTCTCTGCTCACTCAAAAAGAGAGACCATTTGGTGGAGAGTGAGGGGAGCCAGTCTCAAGCAGAAAACTCCGGCTACAATGCGACCTTGAAGTAGTACTAGAGGAAGAAGCCAAGCCACGGATGTCTCCACTTTGGAACCCTGAGTCACCTCTCAGTGACCGTCCTTTGTTCTCTTCAACTGCCATTGCAAGCCCGAGATGCAACGGATCACAGCTTTCGTACAACAGCCTCAGAACTTGCTTGATTGATGGCCTAGCCACGCCTTCTTTCTCTGTGCACCATCTTACAACTGCCACTACTGTTTCAAGCTGTTCTCCATCTATGCAGTCTTTGATTCTCGGATCCACCAGATCTATGCGTCTTGATTCTGATACCAGCAAAGGCTGAGACAGTTCTACCAGGTTCCTACCTTCATCAACCGCTCTTTTCCCAGTTATGATCTCTAGCAACACCACTCCGTAGCTGTACACGTCGCTTTTCTCTGTTAGTTCATGTGTTACAACGTACTCTGGATCTACATAGCCTGAAATTCAGATTTCATGGTTTTAGATTTTGCTCAATATTTCAAGAGTAGTTAATTCCTTAGTATCCTGACCTGGAGTTCCGCGGATATCAGTATTAACAGGTTCAAAACAAATGGAGCCATCTCTAGAAGCATGTGCAAGGCCAAAATCTGCAAGCTGCACCACATAACCCCACACCCACAGGTCAATTCTTTAAGAGGTAAAACGAATTGATAAGTCAGTGACCAGTTGATGTGAAAGGATGCAGACGCACCTTAGCAACAAAGTGCTCGTCGAGTAATATATTGCTTGACTTAATGTCTCTGTGACAGAGGGGAGGGTCACAGTAGAAGTGAAGGTATTCCTGCAGGAAAGGAAGCATATCCAGTTAAGAACTAAGAACAGTAATAATAATATAAACCATAGACTAGAGTATCAGTTTTATGGAAATTTACCAGAGCATTAGCCACATCAATTGCGATTTTCATCCTTGATTCCCAACTTAGTGGAGATTTTTCCGTGGCTGCAGAGAGGAATAACAACGTTCAAGATTCTTAGTCAAGTCTAAAACAGAGGAATGCAATCTGAAAATCATGAGCATACAGTGTAGATGATCCTTCAGGCTCCCATTTTCCATATACTCGTAGACAAGGAACCTGTAATTCTCAGGTTAGATGAGCAAAGGGCAATCCACACAAATGGGGAGAAACGAAATGAAGGTCAACCGTAATCATTCACCTCTCGTTCTTCTTATTACAAAACCCTTTCAAAGCAACTAGGTGGCGGTGATGCAGCCTGGCGAGAAGCTCTATCTCTCTGCAAAATTCATCTTCAGCTTGTTCAGAGCTCTTGTTCATCTTTTTTACAGCTGCAACCAACCCATTACTGAACTCAGCTTTGTAAACAGTCCCAAAGCCCCCACGGCCAATCACCGCGTTGAAATCTTCAGTTGCTTTCCTTATCTCCTTGTAGCTGAATTTCCGAAAACCAAACGAATTACCTGAAAAATCAAAACCACACATTTGTTTTACATGGTCTAACATCCCTTGTTAGTGTACCATCAGAAGAACTCTTCACCTTCATGAATCATCGACCTTGGGCGGGGAGAAGGAGATGTCCTTGTTAGATTACAAGCGATGCTCTTGGAGTCATCAAGTTCTCGTTTTTTTCTTTGGATAAGAACTATTAGGACTACAACCATCACAAGAGCAAAAACTGTGACAGCAATCCCAATAGTCGGAACCATTGTCAAGTGATATGGATGGTGACTTTTTAATGGAGACAAAACAAGATTATCGCTGCTTGGACTATCAGCTAACACTGGAGGAGAAGCTTCTGGACTCAGCGATGATGGAGACGAACCTGAGTAGATGTGTCAAGAAAGTCAGAAAAGAAAAGAAAGTCCAATCTTGATCTGATACTAAGAAGATTATACAGGACACACTAGTAATATATACAGGATCTGTCAAGCATCTTTCCCAATATAGAAACAATGATAAGATTCTACACTCCATGAATGGTATGTTGACAGAGAAAACAGTATATACCTGGAGTGGGGCTAAGCTCAGGCACATTAAAGAAGCAGCTAGCTAGTTCAAGAGCCGATGAATTGTCAACCCGGCTTGCTAACACAGCATAAGTTGCATCACGACAAGTACTCAGTTTGATGCTATTATCAGCACCAACGAGGCTCCTAAGGTAGCTGATACTGGAATTCAAACAATTCCTGCATTGATCACCCGGAGGAAGCGGGAGTTTGCAGTTTCTGGAAACATCTCCAAAACTTGTGGAATGAAGCATTGGCGGTACAGTAGTCAGACCCTCACAATCATAGTTAACAAGAATCTTGGTCCCTAATCCACAGAAGATGGTAGCATTTCTTGGGATTCCATAAAGCTCCATGGTTCTAGAGATAGTAGTGATACAGATTTCAGTCAAATCTGATGTAACTCCAAGATCAGCTGTGTAGTTTGCATAGCGGGCGACAGATATTGCAACGAAAGCATTCATGTAGCGGCAGCATTTAGCTCTCTCGGTGTTGTTCGAGCATACGGAAGCCACTAGAGTGAAGTTAGATGAAGTAAAGTCCAATGGACAACCTGTAAACACAATATATCACATAACTTTGCTTCAATTTTGCAATAGTTTCTTTCTCTCAATGAAAATCTCATCAAAGACTACGACTTTAAGCAACGAATTCACCACAAATTAGAACAAAGGAACACACAAAACACTTTAATGCACATCGAAATTCGCACAAAGCTTAAACCTTTCAGAAAAAGCAAGATTAACAACAGTTCGTTTTCTCTTCTTTATCTAGTTACGAATCAAACCCATGGAAGAAGATTGTCAAGGAAGATTCTCAAAAGACTGATGTGGTGAGAGACAAAACCTGCTTCGGTGAGTAAAGGAAAGTACTGGAATCCAAGCAATGCGAAGAATGCGAGCAAGAGAGCTTGATTATAAACCAACACCATGGCCAAAGAACAGAGAGAGTCGTTAGGAGAGGTCAATGAGAAGTCGCCTGAAGAGAATATGACAGTGGAAGAAGGTCAGTGACAATGAGATGGAGAGAGAAAGAGAGAGCCCCCAACTTTCTCTATTTCTTGATGAAACCCATTAAACCCCTGAATAATCCTTAAATTTGTCATTCTCTTATGTTTTTACCCGAAAGTTCGTTGTAATAGTTTTAAGCACCCCCATACAAATAAAATTACTAATTTTCGTTCAATAAAACTTTTCATGTATAAACATAATCATTGCAGTGGTCGGTTTTTAAGTTTCTTTTTTTTTCTCTATCTTATCTCTTCACATGATTTGGTTCCACAAAGAATATTAACAACTCTTAGAAACAATAAGCCGCTATATGTTTTCATCATAAAACACCTGTAAAATGTTAACATACGGCGGACACCTAAATGTCAAACTAGATGATAGTATGGAAGGAATATTAAAACTTCTCCAAATACTTTATCATATGGTTTTTCTCTCATGTGTGAGGTTAGTTTTATGATTGATTTGGACCGGCACAAAACGTATTTAATTTTCATAAGACTAAAGTACTTTATAATTTTAGCTGGCATGCTAATTAACTTGATAGCATTTGATTACTTGATAATGATGACAGTCTCATGCAAGTTCTTCATTTTTTGGTTAAGTTTATTCTTTAAAATGGAATCAAAGAACCATTTCATGTAGGATGGCATGTTAACTTGTTAAGTATAATAATAAGAACAAACCATAAAGGAAAACGAGAAGCCAATAAAGAACTCTCTTCTATAGCTATTAATATCATCATTGTATCCTAGATACTCGCGATTCCTCATGTTATTTTTTGTTTGAAAAGATAAATTTAGATTTAAGTTTTTATTTACCGTTTTTTGTTGGTTGGTCAAAACAACTTGTAAATCACCCGTTCCAAGTCTTTTGGAGTTTTACCAAGTAGTTGCTTCTTCCCAAAGTCAAAATCTTTGGGTTTTTATTCTTTTAAACTTCTTTATGGGATTTTGGTGCAAGAAAGAAGAAAATGTTTCAGAGATTCACCTTCTTTCTAACAGCTCTTCTCATTCCATGTATTCTAATTATCCTTAGCCCTTCATATGCCCTCAAGGTAACTTAATCTGAACAAATCTTTCTCAACATCATCAAGAATTGATCATAAATGAGTCTAACCTAAAAAAACCTAATGGATCGTCGGTTTCAAGAAAATTTACAAAACAAAAGTGTTGATCTTTGTGTTGATTGGTAGGAAGGAGAAACATGCATCGTGAGCAAGAATTGTGATCGGGGATTACACTGTGAATCGTGTCTCGCCAGCGATAGTTTCCGACCTAGATGCTCCCGAATGCAACCCATTAACCCGACCACCAAGGTTTCTTGTTTATGTTCTTTTCATTTAGTCATTAATATTCTTAATATTTGTTGAATCTACTGATCATTATCTTTTCATGTTTTGTGTCAAAAGGTAAAAGGGTTGCCTTACAACAAGTACTCATGGTTAACAACCCACAATTCATTTGCTCGAATGGGTGCAAAATCAGGCACTGGCTCTATGATTCTTGCACCTTCCAACCAACAAGATTCAATCACAAGCCAACTCCTTGTAAATATTCTTCTTCATCATAATAAACCCATTTCAAAAGTTTTATTCTTTTGATAAACCCATTCCAAATGTTCCATTCTTTGATTTGATTCTTATGTTTACATTTTTTGGGTTATTACAGAATGGTGTTAGAGGGTTTATGCTTGACTTGTACGACTTCCAAAACGATATATGGCTTTGCCATTCTTACGGTGGAAATTGTTTCAATTACACCGCATTCGTAAGTTCTATATAGATTCTTATAACTTGATCGGTCCAGTGTCGAAAATAGTTCTAATTAATTTGTTTTTTGGTTTGTATGTAGCAACCCGCGGTTAACATTTTAAAGGAGTTTCAAGTGTTTCTAGACAAGAACAAGGATGTTGTTGTAACGCTTATCCTCGAGGACTATGTGAAATCTCCTAATGGTTTAACCAGAGTGTTTGATGCATCCGGATTACGAAACTTCATGTTTCCGGTATCAAGAATGCCTAAAAACGGAGAAGATTGGCCTACTCTTGATGATATGATATGTCAGAACCAACGATTGCTTGTTTTCACGTCTAATCCTCAAAAAGAAGCGTCGGAGGGAATTGCGTTTATGTGGAGATACATGATAGAGAATCAATGTGAGTTCGTCTCCAAATATACTAATACATCATATTATGATAAGTTATTATAAATATGAAATATTGATATAATGTTATGATTTTGTAGATGGAGATGGAGGGATGAAGGCTGGAGTGTGTACCAATAGACCGGAATCAGTTGCAATGGGAGATAGATCAAGATCACTTATTCTAGTCAATTATTTTCCGGATACTGCAGATGTGATCGGATCTTGTAAGCAGAACTCTGCTCCTCTTCTTGACACCGTCAAAAACTGTCAAGAAGCCTCGGGAAAACGTTGGCCTAACTTCATTGCAGTCGATTTCTACAAGGTACGTTTTGGTGAGATTTGGATCCGGTTAATGTTAACATTTGTGTAATGTTCATGTATGTGTGTGGTGGTTTAGAGAAGCGATGGTGGAGGAGCTCCAAAAGCAGTGGATGTTGCAAACGGTCATGCAGTTTGCGGCTGCGAAGATATAGCCGCTTGTAAAGTTAGTATTATATGATTATGTAGTACTCACTATGTGAGTTATGCTATTATATGTAATGAAAAATTGTTATTTAACGTTTTTGACTTTGTGCAGGAGAACATGCCATATGGGACGTGTGAGAAGCAAGAAGAGAAGAAACCGGAATCAAACCTAATGATGATAGCAAAACTTACCGCGGAAGCGACTAAAGGCTATGGCCACCCATCTACCAAACCGACCCTACTTGGGCTTTCTGTGTTTGTTGTAACCTTTGTCTCACTTCTCTCAACTTTTTGACTCAAATGATTTACTTTATACAAATGACAAAACTCTAATCTAACCATGTTCCGGTTCGCAAAGAACCAACGAAAACAAAATCTATTTTACTTGTATAGTAGTCACCTAAAATACACATACAAAAAGAAAATGCATTTATTCAATAAGGGGTACTTACAAATATCAACCATGTATATCATTTTAAAAACAACTTTGTTTTAGCTAGAGATTCCGAATCCGGTCTGGGTTAAGAGCATTGTAAGATACCGGTGGCGAAGCCTGACCGTCTGATCCTTCTTGATCCGGTTTAATCCGGTGGGGATCTTTGCCACAAGGGAGATAAAAGAAAGACTTAAAGTTAGGACAACTCTGTTTCCGCAAGAAAAACTTGGCGCATTCCCATGGTGTTCTTTGATTCGTAAGATCTAGAATACAATTCATACCCACATCAAGAATCTTCCTCTTGATGAGTGTTCGACATTTTGGACCGACCTGTGTGAAGTAATTGTACGAGAGAGAAAGGTTCTTGAGGGCTGAGAGCTCGCAGACAATCTCCGGTATAGTACCGTAGAAATTGTTTCTAGCCAAATTCAGCTGCTCCATCTTCTTTAGGCATCCGAAAGAGTACGGAATCGGACCGGTTAACTGGTTTAACTCAACATCGAAAACCGTAGCTCGGTTAAGGTTCCCAATTTGGTACGGTAAGCAACCAGTTAACTTGTTATTCAAGAAAAGGACTTCTTGTAGGGACTTGATGTCACCAATGCTTCCCGGAATAGGACCTGTGAATCTGCATCACATCACATGTAATTCCCCCCAAAAAAATAACTTTAGAACCTTAAAAATACAAGATACAATTCACAAATATCTCGTGACATCATAATACCAAACTTGAAATAAAAACAGAGTAAATAACTCTGTAATTTGAAACAGAGTAAATAATTCCCTGATAACAAAACGAGAATGAAAGTGTGGAGCTTTTGAGACCTGTTATTAGCGAATGTGAGGTAAAGAGCGGTGATCGATCCAAGATTTTCAGGGAGTCTCTGAACAAGATTGTTGTTGTTGATGAACAATACGTCGAGGTCTAGATTGAAAACCTGAGGAGGGACAGAACCGGAGAAAGAATTGAATCTGAGATCGAGAAACGTGAGGTTCGTTGCTTTTAACACAGAGCTTGGGAACTCTCCAGAGAGCTTATTGTTGCTGAGATCAAGCTCGAAAAGGTACTTCAATTTGCTGAAGTTTGGAACAGAGCCCACAAAATTGTTACTGTTTGCGTGAAAGATGGTGACTTCTTCTAACTTGTTGAGGAAGTTATCTAGCCGGAGTTTCTTGCCACCCAAGTTAAAATTGTTGAACTGAATGCTGGCAAGTGCGAGGTCGTTTGTTCCCGGTAACTTGGCGCACTCGAGTCCTATGTATTTGTCCTGAGCGCAAATGTCGGTGCCTACCCATGTTTTAAGTATGCTCTTTGGATCATCTTCGATTAGCGTCTGGAAATTCTTGATGACTGGATAAACTTTCTTTATTAATGGGCTTGAGAAATGTAGCGGCGGTGGCGGTGGAGGAGGAAGTGGCCGTGGTGGCGGTGGTGATGGTGTTATATAATGATGATAAGGAGGGGGAGGATAGTGTTCAGGCTCCGGAGATGGGGATGGAGGAGGGAGTGACTGTGGTGGCGGCGGGGGTGGTGGCGTTTGAGGAGGAGGAGGCAGCGGAAGATAGTCTTCTGGCTCCGGAGATGGCGCAGGAGAATTGTAATTGGTGCTATCACTGCCACCGCCGATGATGATTTCGAGAGATTTTCTGTAGGTGTTGTGGTTGTTTCCGGTGGCTAGAATTGAAAGAAAGTGAACAGACAGAATCAAGAAAATGGAAGGATAATAATTTGGGGCCATTGCTGATAGATTGATGAGAGCCTTGAGGATTGGCTTAGGCAGAGCTACATATAGAGAAAGTGACTGAAAATGATGAGAAGTCAATGCACATGTCTTCTTGTGGGCTGGTTTTAGGTTACAACTTACAATGCAATTAGCTAAATTTACATTTGAATTATTGGTAAGAAAAAATATTAATTAAGATCTTCATATTATAATGCCAAAGGGTGGTTGGATACATGTGTAGCTATAGCTTCGTTGGTGTATGATTTTTTTCCGTCAACGGCTTCCACGAAAAATCTTGGTAATAGAAAAAGAGTAACATAAATTCTTTAGTGTGTGATTAGCAAAAAATAATAACCAATTAGTATTTGCAACAAACTATTTTCTAATAGAATCTGATCAAGGACTCTACCATAGATTTTGGTGCTTTGGATCCATTCTTAGAGTCAAAGGAGCGAATGCCTCTGGTGAGTCAAAGGGCATTGGCTTTGTACAGTACAACACTGAAGAATCAGCTCACAAAGCCATAGAACATATGAAACGAATGTTTCTTAACGATAGGAAAGTATATACGTTGGACCTTTTCTTCAGAGAGATTTCCAAGCGAAAAGGAGATTTAATTTCACGGATATTTATGTCAAGAATCTCTCCAAGTCCTTGACTGATAAAGATCTGAACACAATTTTTCAAGAGTTTGGACCAACGAAAAGTTGGTGTGATCATTAGGGATGGTTTTGGATTTGTCAATTTTAAGAATCCAGAGGATGCAGAGAAAGCTGTTGATGCTTTAAACGGAAAGAAGTTTGAGGACAAGGAGTGGATTCTTACAAAATCGAAAAAGAAGTATCAGAGTGAATCTGAAGTGAAGCGAGGTTTGAAACAGGCTATCAAAAACAGATCACAGGGTTCGAGTAACTTGTGTGTTAAGAAATTGGATACACGAGTAACAGATGAGAGCCTCAAAGACATTTTTTCTTCCTATGGAACTATAACATCATGCAAGGTTTGAAACTCTATACACAGAAAAATTTGAGGTCGTTGTTGGATTCAAGATTTTTACATTTTTGAATGTAAACAGGTCACTCATGAGCGACAATAGTGGAGTAAGTCAAAGATCAGGCTTTGTTTCATTTTTGAAGCCAGAGGGCGGACGCTTTTAAAGTTGTCAGTGATACCCTATGGGTTTCTCAAAAAAAAAAAAAAG